>ERZ778517.129-NODE-129-length-88572-cov-37.120666_pt1 | contig 88572 bp, 82 predicted proteins | sample MGYA00510341_ERZ778517 | MGnify/ENA primary metagenome ERZ778517 (study PRJEB29527, sample SAMN07138964) | mouse gut metagenome | material: feces | host: mouse | place: China:Nanjing | collected 2016-01-25 ...
ACCATACTGCAAAAACCGTGCCAACATATGTACATTAATTTTTAGAAACTACTTACTGAATTAACGTGAATATCTCCGAGAATAAAATCCTCATCCTCATACAGCATCTCGCAGACACTGCATTTGCCGTTGGCAAGGATCGACAGGCTTGTGGTGTTGGCAAGACAAATCTGGTTGGAGATGACAAAATCCTCCACTCTCTCCGTCCGCCTCAGGCAATACCCCTCTTTTGTTATCTTGTTAAGTCCGACATGAAATTTCATGTCCTCCTGATGGATAAAGTCATATATGTCCTTCAAATCCGTATTGGAGACCTCCAATCCCTTATATTGAGACTGCTTGTAGGGCGAAAAGAACGCGGGGGTGAGGACCCATTCCCTGACTGAACCATACCCACAGAGGAAATCATAGAGGGACTTTACTGAACAGATGTTGGAATTATGACGGGTGAGTACACTTCTTATGAGAACTTTCATCTCCAATTTCTCAGCATTTAAAAGAAAATCCTTCACATTATCTAAATAATTGTTCGGGGCAGCCACCATTTTTTTCAATATTTCCTCAGAACATGAATCCAACGAGAACTGAATCTCGTCATACCCCAACCCCTTAAGGGTGACGATGCTCTCCCGGTCTATATGTGTCTTTGTCGACAGATATGGGAAATAGCCATATTCCCTAAGCTTCTTAAGAATTATCATCCAATCCTTACGGGCAAACACATCCCCACCTGTCAGGGTAATGTTGGTTACCCCACCTATATAGAGCTCATCGATCAGACCAAGGATTGTATCTGTGTCCATCAGTGGGAGCAATGACCTGTTGGCATAGCAATAGGCACAGTCTGTCGTGCATTGTGTGGTGACCATCAGATTTACAGACAGAGGCATCTCCGGTCTTTTTATGACATAATCCGAGGCAATGTCAAATTCCAGTGATTCCCATACATTCACATCCACCTTGAGATCACTTCTGACCAATAGATCCGGAGGAAGGTTCACCGAATGGGTTTCATCAATCATAAAGTTCTTACATTCCGGATTTTCAGTCAATTGTGTGATGAAATTATTTACAGCATTCCTGGAGATACCAAGTTTACTTGAGATACGGGTCAGGGACTCCTCTGTTTCAAAATCCCCGATATGCGCCAGGATAAAACCCATGAACGAGGGGATGCAGAATGAGTCGAATGTTTGGCTGCTTCTGTCAATTACACGTGTGGACTGGATCAGGTATGAACAGTTCCTCTCATTACGTACTGCGTATTTGGGAGATAGATGTATGAACATATTGGAATTAAGTAATATAATTGAAGACAATCTAATCATTCCCCCGAAATGATTTAGTTCAGAAATGTTTCAAAATCGGCACACATGAGGACTATATAATCCGCATGTGTACCTTAAGAGGTAACAACTTATGTTGTCTGAGCAGCTCCTGAACCACTGCAATTACATGTGGGTCCTGTAACCGGTGTATCAGTATTAGTTGACGGTCTCTGTGCCGCTCCACTATCACAATTACAAACCCCCTCATCTGTGGATCCTTGAGCGGCACCGTTCTTACAATTGCATGTTCCAACAGCACCGCCTTTTATCTCTTCCATTTCTTGAAGAAGCAATTCCTCAATTTGCTTGATCTGCATAATCTTAATTTTTTAATCGTGAAACAATTAAATTATAAAACTCTAGACGATTTTGAGATTGATTATCAAAATTGCAATATTCCGGAGAAGATAGAACCGTCATCTGTTACGCATTGAACAGTGTATTCGCCGGAGAATGTCGGAATATCTATGTATGGTTCTTCCGATGTGACATAACAGGAGAACTCGCATGCCTCTTCCCGAAGGATATTTACTGTCATGCCATATATATTTTCAGGTATGGTGAACTCCATGTGCCCGATGCCATAGCGACATTCTATAAATATACGCGAAGGTGCTTTAGGTCGATCTCCCGGATTGCGTTCATGCAATATTTCAGTTTTTTTATTCGATGTACTGGCAGTGGAATCTGCAAATACATTGTATGAACAAGCGAGGAGAGATGCGAGAATAATCAGGTATTTGAATCTTTTCATGGGGATAATTAGGTTTGGTTTGACGGCAAAGTTATAGTCATTTTAAGATAAATCCAAATTTTTAGCAGTAAAATAATTTGGTGCGTGCCATTTTAACAAACTAAGTATCAACGCATTGCAGGCACGCCAAAAATATATTTTTGGCGTGCCTGCAATGCGTTGATACTCAATGGGGTCAAATCCCTTAAAACCAAATGGATTTTATCAGACAGCTCAATGTTTGGTTATAGGAACGACAGATAACGCTCCTTATTATCATCATCGAGCCTCTTTAACTTATCTTTAAGACGACGCCTACGGTCATAAATAACGTTGACCTTACTCTCTTTCAGCAATAGGGTGATGGCTACTGACGACAGGTTCAGGACCGAGAAAAGGAACAGGCAATAGTCTGCATCTTTCAAATCAGGCAGGTCGTTTCTGAAATCCGTCATCAGATTATCATGGATAAGATCCACCTGCTTCTCCAACTCCGATATCTTATCCCCGGATATTGACAATTCCGAAATCAACGATGATAACCGTTCCGTCAATCCCCTTTTCGCATTATCCGAACTTTCATTAATCAATCCGCATAACTTATCAAGAAGCGTAAATTTAGAATCCATCAGATTCTTCAGAATGGCAATTTTAGCTATGCCATCCCCATCCCTCCGGTCAAGGAGCTCCTGAAGCTGCCTTGCAAACGATACCTTCTCCTCTATCTTTTTCTTTTGTCTTGAATATATGAGATATGCTCCACTCGAAATTATGAGAACCAACAGCATACCCACAATAAGCGACATATAGAATAATCGGTTTGACAGCTCCAATTCTTTCTCTGTATTACTATTGGTCAACGTATAATAATCTGTCACTGACGAAATCAGACCATTATCCTTATTATCCCTATAAGATCTATTAAACAAGATATTATTCCTTTCCAAATGTTGCAATGCCTCATCTGTTCGTCCCTGAGCTTTCCTCACATTATATGCCGCATAGTCATAATATAGACTGTCTGCGCTTGACAATTTATCCAATATCTCAGAAGCGTGGAATGTATCCCCTATCTGAGAATATGCAACCACCATAAATGCGGAATCCCTATAATCACTCCAGCCATTTTCACATAATATCCGGTAATGCTTCAATGCCTGTTGTGGCTTATCACTGCCGAAATAGGCGGTGGCAGCCGATTTCTGACTATTCTTATAGAGAATTGAATCCCTTGCGGCAAGCGCAATGTCGGCAACAGAATCCACTATCTCGCAGGCACGTTGATAGTTGCCGGAATTATGGTATGCCCGTTCAAGGTCAAGCAATGAGAAATTCAGATATGGCTGCACGCCGGATTTCCTGAAGTATTCATATTCCTTCTCCGCGTAGGCAACCTCCTCCTTTGAATAGAACGTCTCCGTATATACATCCGACACCCCACGCGCCGACATCCCTGCCCAGAAATAATCTCCCGACTCCTCCGCTAACTCCATCGCCTTCATAAACGATATGACCGACATCGAGTAATTGCCGGAATTAAACTTCACCGCACCATGATAATAGTATGCCTTCACCAGACGCTCCACGTCATCCCTCAGCCGGTAATAATCAAGCGACTTTGAAATCAGTGAATCATTATCCGGATTCATGTAGTTCTTTTCAAGTGCCTGCGTATAGAGGAGTCCATAGAGAGCCTTGTCACAATCCTCTCTCAATCTGCCGGCATCAATCTCCTGCAATATCGACAATGCCGAGTCGGGACGCGCCTGCATGACGGCATCGGCGGCTGCAAGACGATCCTTTACCTCCGGAGGTGTGCAACCGGGAAAAAACGTGAGTACGATCAACGCAATCAAGGAAATATATATCTGCTTCATCTGCTTATTCAAGTTTATGATGCAAAGTTAGCAAAAATCGCTCACATCGCTCATATCCGGAATCACATCCGGAAACAATAAAGACGGTCCGGACAATATTGCCCGGACCGCCGTAGATTCTGTCTTCTTGCAGGATTAGCGGCATCAGCGGAGAATCAGCATCGCGTCGCCGTATGCTCCGAAATGATATTTCTCCTTCACTGCTATGTCGTAGGTCTTCATCACAAGGTCGAAACCGCCGAATGCCGACACCATCATAAGCATAGTGCTCAAAGGCATGTGGAAATTCGACACGAGTGAGTTGCAGACCGTGAAATCGTAGGGGGGGAAGATAAACTTGTTGGTCCAGCCCTCGTAGGTCATCAGATGACCGTTCATGCAGACGGCACTTGCCACGGCACGCAACACCGAGGTGCCGACGGCACAGATATTGGCGTTGCGGTCTTTCGCCGCATTAACCATCTCCACAAGTTCCTCGTTGACAAACATCTCCTCCGAGTCCATACGATGCTTCGTAAGGTCCTCAACATCGATATCCTTGAAATTGCCGCGACCACTGTGCAGGGTGAGGAATCCGCGCTCCACACCCTTTATCTCAAGACGCTTCAGGAGCTCACGGCTGAAATGCAGACCGGCTGCCGGAGCCATGACCGCACCCTCATTCTTGGCGAAGATACATTGATAGCGGTCGGCATCCCAATCCTCCACCTTCCGGGTGATATATTCCGGGAGCGGGGTCTCCCCAAGATTGTAGAGTGCCTGCTTGAACTCATCGTGCGGACCATCATAAAGGAAGCGCAACGTGCGACCGCGGGAGGTGGTGTTGTCGATCACCTCAGCCACCATCGAATCATCGTCGCCGAAATAAAGCTTGTTGCCTATACGGATCTTCCTCGCAGGCTCCACAAGCACGTCCCAGAACTTGTTCTCAACATTCAGCTCACGCAGTAGAAACACCTCTATACGTGCTCCGGTCTTCTCCTTGTTGCCATAGAGGCGTGCCGGAAACACCTTGGTGTCGTTGAAGATCATGACGTCGCCGTCATCAAAATAATTGAGAATATCCTTGAAAATATGATGAGAGATCTCTCCCGTGCGGGAGTCCACTACCATCAGACGGCATTCATCGCGGTTTTCCGACGGATATTGGGCTATCAGATTTTCAGGAAGTTTGAATTTAAACTGCGATAATTTCATATTTACATTAAGTTAGCGATCAGGCATTCTCTTGCTCTTCGCCTGATTCCTCTGTTTGTCGGTTAATAATATCCTCTTTTTTCCACTCTTCGGGATAGGTCAGCGGTGTGGTGCCGATTGTCTCTATCGCGTCGGCGATGGTCAAGCAATCCTCCACCCTCACATCCCCCACACGGGTGCGGCGCAGCCCGGTCAGATGTGCCCCGCTGCCAAGAGCCTCTCCGAGATCACGTGCGAGGGCGCGGATATAGGTGCCCTTGCTGCACACGATCCGCAACGTGATTTCCGGCATATCCATGCCAAGAAGCTCCATCTCTTTTATATACAACGATTTTGCCTTCAGTTCCACCTCCTTCCCTTTGCGTGCGAGGTTATAGGCGCGCTTGCCATCTACCTTGACGGCGGAAAAGACCGGGGGCACCTGCATGATCTTCCCTATGAACGTGGGGATGATCTCCTCCACCCTCTCGCGGGTGATATGTTCCCACGGGTAGACGGCATCCACCTCTGTCTCCAGATCGAAACTCGGTGTGGTGGCTCCCAACCGTATGGTGGCGACGTATTCCTTGTCGCCGTTCTGAAGCTCGTCGATGCGCTTCGTGGCACGCCCCGTGCATACGATCAGCACTCCGGTGGCAAGCGGGTCGAGCGTGCCGGCATGTCCCACCTTAAACTTCTTCAGATGCAAACGCCTCTGGATCGCTCCCCTCACACGCTTCACAGCATCGAAGGAGGTCCAACCCAAAGGTTTGTCGATTCCTATTATTTCTCCTGTTATGAAATCCATTCTCTCTTTATGAAATCCATTCTCTACGGCGGCTTTCACCGCATTTCTTCTCTCAGGGGAGGCTATGATCACTGCCAGAGGAGACAGATGATGCCCATTATAACGCAATATACGGCAAACCACACCAGCTTACCCTTCTTCACAAGCTCAAGCATCCATTTGCAGGCGCAGCATCCCACCACGAATGAAGCCACAAAGCCGATGATGAGCGAGAGGGCTCCGACCGAGTTTTCACCCTGTGCTGCCGGATCGCCTATGATATCCTTAATGTCAAGGAGTGCCTCGCCGAGTATCGGGATGATGACCATCAGGAATGAGAATGATGCCACCTTATCTCGTTTGTCGCCGAGGATAATGCCTGTGGCTATCGTGGTGCCGCTTCGGCTAAGTCCGGGAAGCACCGCAACCGCCTGCGAACATCCGATGATGAACGCATCGAGCCAGCCTATGTCGCGACCTTTGGAGGCACCGTATTTGGAAATCTCCCTGACTCCGGTGAAATGCGCGAAGGAGAGAAGACAAGCCGTGACCAGAAGGCAGATACCCACCACGGTAAGACCACTCCCGAAGAATCCCTCAACATAATCCTTGAAGCAGAGTCCTACGATCGCCACCGGTATGCAGGAGAGGAGTATCTTGCAGACGTAGTAGAAATCCGCATCTCGCTTGAACGTGAAGAAACTTACACACAGCTTCCTGAACATCGGCCAAAGCACCACTATAGTGGAGCATACTGTCGCAGCATGCAGGATAAGGTCGAATTGAAGCACTTTGTCTGACGGGAGATCTATTCCCAGAATTTCGCGGAATATCTCAAGGTGTCCGCTGGAACTGATCGGAAGATATTCCGCCAGTCCCTGTACTATACCCAATATAAGGGCATCAAGCCATTCCATAATGTCTGTTTATTTATTTTTTTTAGGAGTGTAGACTATCGCGAATGCCATGAGCAGGAAGCCGAGGAACGAGAGTGCCGGACCCACGACGATGCGGCGCGTGCTGAAGATCTCGGGGTTAAAGCCATTCTCCACCGTGCTACCGCCCCCGCTCATGAGGATGAAGCCGAGCACTATCAACGCAAGACATCCCCCCATCATGTAGTAATTTTTCTTTGAGAAGGGTTTCTCATCTGCGGTCATTCTCTCAAGTCCCTGCGGGTCTTTCTTCTCTATATCAATATTCAATGCCATTTTCTGTTTTATATATTTGTTATGTTATGCTTATTATCGTGTCAGTTTGCAATATCCTCTGTCTTGGCTACCATGCCGGGAGTATCGGAAGGATCATTTGAACAGTTCATCATAATCCTTGCGTAGATAGCGCGATGTAGCCATCCATGCCGCCATGCCACACAACAGTATACCGGTGAGTGCCAATCCCGCCGCGACAATTCCAAACATCTGCCAGCTTATGCTCGCAGCAATCTCCCCGAACCCTGCCCCCGGCGCGGCTATGAGCGACAGCCCGAGCAGACATGAGGAGACCAGACCCGCCAACAGTCCGGAGATCATATTGTCGTTGACAAACGGACGGCGTATGAATCCATTCGTAGCCCCGACAAGCTGCATAGTGTGTATGGTGAAACGGCGGGCATATATGGCAAGATGCACCGTGTTGTTGATCAAGACGAATGATATTATCACGAGCACAAGGGCAATAGCACCCAACACTATGGAGAGACGCTCTATGTTGCGGTTCATGCTCTCTACCATAGCGGAATCCGGCAACACCACGGATTCAACTCCCGGCATCGCTGAAATCACCTTCCCGATGGAATCTATGCGAGCCGCAGAGGAATAGTCGGCATTCAGCGAGAATGTCACTTCCGGCGACAGGGGATTTACCCCGAACAATGCCTCAAGATCCTCCCCGGTGTCATCCTTCCAATGCTGCAATGCCTCTTTTTGGGAGATCATCCTCACGCTATGTGCGTAGGGCACCCCTTCAAAGACCTTGGCAGTCTCCGAAGCCAATGAGTCGGTCACGTTGTCTGCCATGACCACGCTGACCTCAAGCCGCTCACGCAATTTTCGCGTCTCTGTGGCGGCTCCTATCGAGATGAGCGAGATTATACCTATAATTACAAGTACGAGCGTCACGCTCACTACCGTGGTGAGATGTGCCGCCCAATATGAGATTTTTACCTCTTTATTATTTTTCATGAGTCCTGCTGAAGAACTGGAAACAATGATGCAATCTGACAATTGCCAGATCAGCCATCAGTTGAAGCCAATGCTGACAAAATCGCCTACAAAGATAACACTTTCAGACCCCATTTGTCAATTTTTTACCGCATTTTTTCTCAAAAAAGCACAACTATACCTATTTTACACCATCAATTCCCTGAATTTATCTTAAAAGAGGGCACCTCATCCGGTATTCATCCGGATAATGTGCCCTCTTAGGAATTTGTTGCGGCGGATTATTTCAGCTGCGCGAGCAGACCGTGCATCTTCTCCGCGATAAGCCCGTTTGCCGGGTTCCCGATGCTGCCGAGATGCGTGTGGTGCACCTCACGAGTAGGACGATAGGTGCCATCCTGCACCGAGAGACCCACCTGACGGTAGGCATCGCGGAAAGGCACACCCTGGAGCACAAGACGGTTGACGTCTTCCACCGTGAAGATATAATCATAACGGGGATCATCAAGTATGCCCTCCTTCACCTCTATATGTGCCAGCATGAAATCTGCCATGTCAAGACATTCTATGAGCTGCGTGGTGGCGGGGAAGACGATATCCTTCATCAGCTGGAGGTCGCGGTTATAGCCGAGAGGGAGATTTGCCGTCAATATCGTCAGTTCGTTGGGCAACGACTGGAGTCGGTTGCATTTGCCTCGCATTATCTCAAACACGTCGGGATTCTTCTTGTGAGGCATGATGCTCGATCCGGTGGTCAGTTCATCAGGGAATTTCACAAACCCGAAATTATTGCACATCCACATGCAGACGTCCATCGCCAAGTGACCGAGTGTGGAGGCGACTGCCGCTATCGCCGACGCCACGGCACGCTCCGTCTTGCCACGGCTCATCTGTGCCGCCACGACGTTGTAGTGCGGATTGGCAAACCCGAGAAGTTCCGTCGTCATCTCCCTGTCGAGTGGGAAGGAGGAGCCGTAGCCGGCTGCCGATCCGAGCGGATTCTGGTTGGCAATGTTGTAGGCTGCCACGACCATCTGCATGTCGTCGGTCAACGATTCGGCATACGCGCCAAACCATAGTCCGAACGACGAGGGCATCGCCACCTGTAGATGTGTATAGCCGGGCATCAGCTTGTCGCGGTGCTCCTCCGAAAGCGACTGCAAGCGGTTGAACAGACGCTCCACGCCGTCGGCTATGCGTCGCAACTCATCGCGGAAGAAGAGTTTCAGATCGACAAGCACCTGATCATTGCGGCTGCGTCCGGAATGTATCTTCTTCCCTATATCGCCCAGTTTGGCGGTCAGAAGGAACTCCACCTGTGAATGCACATCCTCCACGCCATCCTCTATCACAAATTCACCCCTCTCTATCGAGTCGGCAATCTCCTGAAGAGCCGGGAGGAGCTGATCAAGCTCACTCTTCTCAAGCAGCCCGATCGATTCAAGCATCCGGATATGAGCCATTGAGCCCTGCACGTCGTAGCGTGCAAGACGGAGGTCGAGCTCACGGTCAAGACCGACCGTGAAACTTTCTATCATTTTATCGGGTTCGAAACCCTTGTTCCATAGTTGCATCTTAATCTTTGTTTATGTTGAGTTGCATGATCAGCCTCGGATAAATATCCAGAGCCTCCTCTATTTCCGATATCAGCACGTATTCATCAGCCGTGTGTGAACGCGACGACTCGCCGGGTCCCATCTTCAGGGAATGTATGCCGTGCATCAGTGCCATGTCTGACGTGGTGGGTGAGACAAACGGCGTCCGCCCCAATGCCACAGCCGACTCCACGAGCGGATGATCCGACGGTATCACCGATGCATGCACGCGTGTGGAGCGTGGTGTCAGCCGGCTCCATCTCACCGCCTTGCGCAGCAGTTCGACGGTCTCATCATTGGAATAAGCGTCGGTGGTGCGCACGTCTACCACATACGAACAGCTGTCGGGCACCACGTTATGCTGCGTACCTGCATTTATGACCGTGACGCTCACCTTTATCGGTCCCAGCGTCTCGCTGACTTTCGGAGTGGTGAAACGCCTGAGCAGGTCGATATCCTCCATGGCGCGATAGATGGCATTCTCCCCCTCATTGCGTGCGGCATGACCCGATTTCCCGGGTGCCACACCGTCAAAGACGAGGAGTCCGCGTTCCGCTATTGCCGGCTGCATACCCGTAGGCTCGCCCACGAGCACCATGTCAGGCGTGAGACCCCTCTCGGCAAGATATGGGAGGAAGGCTCTCATGCCGTTCTCCCCCATCACCTCCTCAGCCGCCGTGATTGCCAATATAAGGTTGACGGAGAGGTAGGGATTATCCTTCAGTTCGAGAAACGTGGAAGCCAACGTCACGCCCGAAGCCCCGGCATCGTTACTCCCCAAGCCGTAGAGACGACCCCCCTCTATGTCGGGGGAATAGGGGTCGCGGGTGTAGGATGCTGACGGACGCACAGTGTCATGATGTGAGTTGAGCATCAGCGTGGGGCGCGAGGGATTGAAACCGGGCGCGACGACAAACACGTTGTTGTGCTGACGCTCCACGCTGTCTGCGCCATTCTCACGAAGCCATGCCTCCCATATATCGGCAGTGGCACTCTCCTCTCGCGATGGTGACGGCGTGGAAATCAATCTGCGGAGAAGCGTCAGGGCATTCTCCAGACGTGCGGCACGGTTCATTTCTCTTTTATTATTGTGCCTACCGAACCGCAGAGGGCATCCGACTTGCATATCCTCACCTCCGTCACCCCTTTCGCTGCGGAATCGAGTGCGTTCTGGAGCTTGGGAAGCATACCTTTCGCCACGATACCCTCCTCTTTAAGACGGGCGAAGGATTCGCGGGTCACAAGCGGGATGACGCTCGTCTCGTCGTCGAGATCGGTCATCACTCCGGCTTTCTCAAAGCAATAGGTAAGTCGTGTCGGTGCCACGCGTGAGGCTCCGAGTGCCACAGCCGCCGCCACTGAATCGGCGTTGCAGTTGAGCAGTGATCCGTCGACGTCATGACAGATTGCACAGAACACCGGCACGTAGCCACCGTTGAGAAGGGTGGAGATAAACTTATCCGACACCTTATCCGGATCTATATCCCCAACAAAACCGTAATCCACCGGTTTTGCGGGACGACGCACCGCCGGGATGACATTACCGTCAGCTCCGGTAAGGCCCACGGCATCACACCCGAATTTCTGCAAGAGCGCGACGATACGCTTGTTGATCAATCCGGCATAGACCATAGTCACTATGTTGAGTGTGGCACGGTCTGTGACGCGACGTCCCTCTATCATGGTGGTCGGCACCCCCATGCTCTCACTCATGCGTGTGGCCTCCTTACCGCCGCCATGCACGAGTATCTTATCACCCTCAAGCGAGGCAAACTCCCGGAGAAACTTCTCAAGTGCCTCCGGATTATCTATCACATTGCCCCCAATCTTTACGACGTTTATCATTTCAAAAGCGTGAATGGTTTACTGGTGGGTGATTGTATTTAGAGAGATTCAAGCAGACGTTTGATTACTGTCTGCGCGGAAATCTCGCGGTTAGCAGCCTCCGGAATGACGATGCTTCTGTCTGACTCGATCACGTCGTCAGTCACGATCATATTGCGTCTTACGGGTAGGCAGTGCATGAAGTAGGCATTGTTGGTCAGAGCCATCTTCTCTGCGTCGACGGTCCAGTCGCGGTCAGTGGAGAGCACCTTGCCATAGTTCGGGTCAGCGTAGGCAGACCAGTTCTTGGCATATACGAAGTCTGCACCCTCGAGAGCCTTGCGCTGGTCATACTCTATGCGGGCATTACCGGTGAAGGCAGGGTCAAGTTCATATCCATGAGGATGAGTGATGACAAACTCATAGTCGGTGGCATTCATCCATTCTGCAAAGGAGTTGGGCACTGCCTGCGGGAGTGCTCGCGGATGAGGTGCCCATGTCATGACCACTTTCGGACGCGGTTTTGTCTTGAACTCCTCGATAGTGATGAGATCGGCAAAGCTCTGGAGAGGATGGCGGGTGGCAGCCTCCATGCTGAACACCGGACGTCCGGAATACTTTATGAACTGCTCGATGACGCGCTCCTCATAATCCTCTTTCTTATCCTTAAGCCCGGCAAATGAGCGCACGCCGATTATATCGCAATATGAACCCATCACGGGGATTGCCTCCAGCAGGTGCTCTGCCTTGTCGCCGTCCATGATGACGCCGCGCTCAGTCTCCAGCTTCCACGCACCCTGATTCACGTCGAGAACCATCACGTTCATGCCGAGGTTCATCGCCGCCTTCTGGGTAGAGAGGCGGGTGCGGAGTGAGGAGTTGAAAAATATCATCAGGAGAGTCTTGTTGCGTCCGAGTTCGGTAAAGGCAAAACGGTCTTTCTTTATCTCCGCAGCCTCTGCCAAGGCTGCCTTCAGGTCGCCTATATCAGCTACACAAGTGAATTTTTTCATAATTGTTTCATTACATTGATAAAGGATTCAGCCTCTTCCATAGATATTGAGAGCGCGGGAAGAAGACGCACTGTGAACTGTCCGGCACCGCCGGTGAAGATATGATGCTCGAAAAGGAGTTTCTTGCGCAGTTCGCCGCCGGTGAAACCCTCCATCTCGAAGCCTATCATAAGACCCTTGCCTCTGACATCGGTCACTTTCGGCATCTTGCGGAGCTCCGAGATAAGGTACTCCCCTACCTTGGCTGCATTCTCCACAAGGTTCTCCTGATCCATCACGTCGAGCACGGCAATAGCAGCTGCACACGCGAGATGATTGCCACCGAAAGTGGTGCCGAGCATACCCTTCTTAGCGGGTATCGACGGGGAGATGAGCACTGCCGCTGCGGGGAAGCCGTTGGCTATACCCTTCGCGCAAGTGATTATGTCGGGGCGTATCCCGGCATACTGATGAGCGAAGAATTTACCCGACCTGCCGTAGCCTGACTGTATCTCATCAAGGATAAGGAGCGTGCCGGTCTTCTTGCACTCTTCAGCGAGGAAGCGCAGGAAGTCGGGAGTAGGCTCATGTATGCCTGCCACGCCCTGTATGCCTTCGATTATGACGGCGGCATACTCATGGGTAGCGAGCACCGTCCGCACGGCATCGGCATCGTTGAGAGCCACAAATGTCACGTTGTTCGTCTCGTTGAAGCGCGAACGTATGCCGGGATTGTCGGTAGCTGCCACAGCGCCGGATGTGCGTCCGTGGAATGCCTTGCCGAATGCAAGGATATTCTCACGCCCCGTGGTGAACGACGCAAGTTTTATGGCATTCTCGTTGGCCTCCGCGCCTGAGTTGCAGAGGAACAGTGAATAATCCTCATATCCGGAGAGCTTGCCAAGTTTGTCGGCGAGTTTCCCCTGAAGGGAGTTCTGCACCGAGTTGGAATAGAAACCCAGTCTCTCCACCTGTTCAGAGAGAGCTTTCACGTAATGTGGATGGGAATGTCCTATTGAGATGACGGCATGTCCGCCATACAGGTCAAGATAGTCGGTGCCGTCCTCGGTGAAGACGTGCGAACCCTTACCTCTGACCGGCTCTATATCATAGAGTGAATAAACGTCAAAAAGATTCATCGGCAATATTGTTGACAATGTGTTGAATATATGCGGTTGCCCGCGATTTTAGAACGCTGACGGCTTGAGACGCAAACCTGTGCGCTGATCCAGTCCGAGCATTATGTTCATGTTCTGGACTGCCTGACCCGACGCGCCTTTCAGTAGATTATCCTCAGCACATGTCACCAGCAACTTCCCTTCATGCTTCTCCACATGAATCACCGCCTTGTTGGTATTGACTGCCTGCTTGAGATCGATCGGATTATCGCTGACCACCGCAAAGGGGGCATCGGCATAATAATCCTTGTAGAGTTTCGTCACCTCCTCTTCCGAGAGGGGGCAATCAAGTGTGGTGACGGCGAATATGCCACGTGCGAAGTCGCCACGCATCGGTATGAAGTTTATGCGCGACTTATTCCCCGGCTGCAACTGGGCGAGAGTCATTCCTATCTCTTTGAGGTGCTGATGAGTGAAGGGTTTGTAGACCGACACATTATCATTTCTCCAGCTGAAATGAGTGGTAGCTCCCGGCTTCACGCCCGCACCTGTAGAGCCTGTCAAGGCAGTGATGTTGATTTCCCCGTCAGGAAGGAGTCCGGCTGCGGCAAGCGGCACGAGCGAGAGCTGCAACGCCGTGGCGAAACATCCCGGATTGGCTACCGAGCGACTACCGGCTATCCTGCCGAGATTCACCTCCGGAAGTCCGTAGACGTATCCGTTGCTCTCATCGCGGAAATCCTGTGCCAGATCAATCACCATCAATCCCTCCGGACGCTCATTCTCTTCCCAGAACTTGCGGCTGTGACCGTGGGCGGAACAGAGAAACAATATATCAACCTCATTCAGTGGATGAGTATCCGAAAACACAAGGTCGGTCTCACCGAGGAGTCCGCCGTGAACTGCTGTCACCGGTTGCCCGGCGTTACTCGTGGAATGCACAAATCCTATCTCCACCTCAGGGTGGTTGATAAGAATACGAAGGAGCTCGCCGGCAGTGTAGCCGGCGCCTCCTATTATACCTATTTTTTTCTTCACTTACTCAGCCTTTCCGTTTTTAACCTGATTGTTATGATAGATCTTCATCTGATTGCCGAGAATCTTGGTGAATCCCTTCACGTCGTCGGCAGTCCATGCCTTGTTGACCTCGCCATACTCCCCGAAATCAGTCTTCATCAGGTCAAACGGAGAATCCACACCTACAAGCGTATATGACAACGGGCGTAATGTCAGTTCAACCGTGCCGGTCACGTTGCGCTGTGAGCTTTCAAGCATCTTCTCGATGTCGCGCATCACAGGCTCCAGATACTGAGCCTCATGCAGGAACATTCCGTACCATGTGCCCACCTGGTCTTTCCAATACTGCTGCCATTTGGTGAGGGTGTGCTTCTCAAGCATCTTGTGGGCGGCGATGATCAGAATCGGACCTGCTGCCTCAAAGCCCACACGACCCTTTATGCCGATGATGGTGTCGCCGATATGCATATCGCGTCCGATTCCGAAACGCGATCCGATGCGCTCCACTTCACGGATAGCCTCAACCTTGTCAGTATACTCCTTGCCGTTGACAGCCGAGATCTCACCCTCCTTGAAAGAGATGGTCAGTTTCGCCGGCTCCGTGGCAGTCACCTGTGAAGGATAAGCCTCATCGGGAAGAGTCTGCTCGGAATGTAGAGTCTCCTTGCCACCTATCGACGTACCCCAAAGACCCTTGTTGATGGAATATTCCAATTTTTTGAAGTCTGCCTCATAACCATGCTTCTTCAGATAGTCAATCTCATACTCTCTGGTAAGGGTGAGGTCGCGGGTCGGGGTGATTATTTCAATCTCAGGCGCAAGAATCTGGAAAGTAAGATCGAAACGCACCTGGTCGTTGCCAGCTCCTGTAGAACCGTGGGCAATGGCATCTGCACCGATTTTCTTGGCATATTCTATTGTCGCGATTGCCTGGAAGATACGCTCGGAACTTACGGATATAGGATAAGTGCCGTTGCGGAGCACGTTGCCCGCAACCATATATTTTATACTCTTGTCGTAGTAATCCTGAGTGATGTCGAGAGTGGCATGAGAGGCGGCACCGAGACGTTTCGACTTTTCGGCTATCACCTTCAACTCCTCTTCAGAGAAACCGCCGGTGTTGGCGATTGCCGTGTGCACCTCATACCCGAGATCTTCTGAAAGATATTTCACTGCAAATGAGGTATCAAGACCTCCACTGAAGGCGAGAAGCACCTTCTTTTTCTTATTTTCTGTCATATTTCTGTTGATTTCGATTTCTAAAAAAATATCCCAATGACAATTGTGCAAGCGATATTGATCAATATCGTCTGCCAATAGATAGTCATCGCTCCGCTTTCTTAAGATGAAGCATCCTGTTGATACTGTTCTTGAATTTCATCAGATAAGGGTTGGGACGGTCTTTCTCTGCAAGAGGCTGCTGCGGGTCATAAAGCATACCCGTGCACAGACACATTCTTCGCTTGTTGCGCTGAAGGATGTCGTAATTCACACAGCCCTCGCACCCATGCCAGAACTCTTCATCGTCAGTTAGTTCGGAGAATGTCACCGGTTTGTAGCCCATTTTTGAATTCAATTTCATTACGGGCAGTGAAGTCGTGATGGAAAAGAGTTTGGCAAACGGAAATCGAAGTCGAGCCAGCTCGAAAGTTTTCGCCTTGATGGCGCCGGCAAGGCCAAGATGGCGGTATTCTGGATCGACAATCAATCCGGATGTCGCGACAAAATCACCATGACCCCAGCTCTCAATATAGCTGAACCCTACCAATCGGTCGCCATGCAATGCGACGACGCTCTTGCCGCCCGTAATCTTCTTGGCGATATATTCCGGGCTACGCTTGGCTATGCCGGTGCCACGCTGTAGTGCTGACTCATATATAAGTCGCACTATGGTCTCGGCATACTTCGCCTGTTCGGGTTCGGCAAACTTGACAGTGATGTCTTTAATGTCCATTTTCGTAAAGTTTCCGAATAAGATTGTGAATAATTATGAACCCTATAATCTGTTTGATATCCTGTAGAATCAAATTGATTGTATGAGTTACCTGTAAAAAAGTTGACAAAATTACAAATAATATTTCACATTATAATTATCAATGTACTTATTTTTGTATTTTAATTGCTATTTTAGTCATTATTTCACTATTTTAATTACCACAATTTCATTTTGCACCCATTTCTTCGACCATATTTTATAAGCAATATTCATTTTTATTAATTAGGCTCAAAACCAAATGACTCCGCGCTATGTTTATTCTTATAACGAAAGGTTTGTTTTTCTTTTAATTTTCCATATCATGAGAGTTGGGCTATTTATCCCCTGTTATGTTGACGCCGTCTTCCCCAAGGTTGGAGACGCTTGTTTCCGCCTACTGCGGCATTTAGGGGTGGATGTGACCTATCCTAAAGGTCAGACTTGTTGCGGGCAACCTATGGCGAACGCAGGTTTTGCAAAGGATTCCGCTCTCCTTGCCAAAAGATACGATGATATGTTTAAGGGTTTCGACTATGTGGTAGCCCCATCCGTATCATGCACGGCATTCATACGATTGCAATACCCCCATATTATGAAAGAGTCCGGACATGAATGCCACATCGCCCGAAAGACTATGGATATGGTGGAATTTCTTCATGACGTGCTCAAGGTGGACCGTACTCTCGGCAGATTCCCCCACAAGGTCAGTCTACATAATTCCTGCCATGGCGCAAGAGAACTCAATCTGTCGGCACCTTCCGAGAAGATGGAGCCGAGATTCAACAAAATAAAGGACCTGCTCGCTTTGGTAAGCGACATTGAGGTGGTCGAGCCGGAAAGATATGACGAATGTTGTGGGTTTGGCGGAATGTTCAGCATCGAGGAGCTTGCCGTCAGCAAGCAGATGGGCGAGCGCAAACTGGCTCGACATGCCGCCACTGGTGCTAAATTCATAACAGGTGCCGACTGTTCCTGCCTGATGCACATGGCAGGAATCAATGCAAAGGAGGGGAAGTTCCCCGAAATCGAGTTCCGCCACGTGATTGAGATCCTGGCTGAAGGTCTTTAAATATTCCATCCTCTAATACAATCCACCATGAGCACATCCCACAGCAAGGCTGCTAAAAAATTCCTCGAGAACCAAGACTATGCCGATTGGCATGACAATACGTTCTGGGGGCTGCGTGTAAAACGCGACAAAATGGCTTTCTCCGTCCCTGAATGGGAGCAATTGCGCACGAAAGCATCCGAGATAAAACGACACACTCTCACAAATATAGATATCTATCTGCAAAAGTTTGCCGATGCAGCAGAGAAGAACGGCGTCACCGTGCATTGGGCAAAGGATGCCACAGAATTCAACGAGATCGTCTATCAGATTCTGAAAGATAACAATGCCCGTAAGATGGTGAAATCTAAATCCATGCTCACCGAGGAATGTGGCATGAACGAGTATCTCGAAGAGAGAGGTATGGAAATCGTGGAGACAGACCTCGGCGAGAGGATACTTCAGCTTGCCCATCAGCGACCGAGCCATATCGTGGTGCCTGCCACCCACCTCACCCATGATGACGTAGGCGAGCTTTTCGAAAAGGAACTACACTCGAAGAAGGGTGATCACGACCCTACATATCTGACCCACGTGGCGCGTCTTAGCCTGCGTGACGAATTTCTGACTGCCGACGCCGGAATGACAGGCGCGAACTTCGGTATAGCGGAGACGGGCGACATCGTGGTATGCACCAACGAGGGTAATGCCGACATGTCGACCTCGATACCAAAATTGCAGATAGCGGCTATCGGTCTGGAGAAGATTATCCCCGACTACGAATGTCTTTCCGTTTTCATCCGACTACTGGCACGCTCCGCCACAGGACAGCCGTCGACCACCTACACCAGTCATTTCCGCAAACCGCGTCCCGGTGGGAAGATGCACATCGTCATCGTCGACAACGGACGCAGCAAATGGCTTGCCGATGAGAAGCATTGGGAGACGCTGAAATGCATGAGATGCGGCGCATGTATGAACACGTGCCCCGTCTACCGCTGGTCGGGCGGCTACTCCTACAGTTTCTTCATCCCCGGTCCGCTCGGAATTAATTTGGGCATGCTGCACGACGAGAAGAGGTATTCTGGCAACGTCAGTGCATGCACTCTATGCCTGAGCTGCCAATGCGTATGCCCGGTGAAGATAAACCTCGGCGAACAGATCTACGAATGGCGACAGCAACTTGACAGCATTGGCGAGGCTAATCCGCAGAAAAAGATGATGTGCAAGGGGATGAATCTCGTGCTTGACAACAAGGGTATGTATAATGCCGCCACGGCATCTGCCCATCTGCTCAATTATCTCCCATCGTTTGTCATCAACAACGGACTGAATCCTTGGGCTTACGCACATAAGATGATGAAATTCCCTAAGCAACCTTTCCATAAGGAGTTTAAAGGCAAGGATGAGAGTGACAAATAAAAAGGGATAAATAAGCATTAACCACAACAAAGAGAAAATCATGAGTACAAGCAACGATATAATAGGCAAATGCCGGGCAAGTATAAAGACTCGCCTGCCGAGACCTCGACTCAGCGACATCGACGCCACGGAATATATCGAGCCGCTGGAGGAATTTATCCGTCAGGCGCAGGGTGCAGGATGCCGCATAGTGCAGGTAGACAATGCAGCCGAAACAGACCGCATCATCAAGGAGACTTATCCCGATGCCAAAAGAATCGCATCCGCTCTCCCTATCGTGAAGTGCGCGAATCTGAATCCCGACACCATCCCCGACCCGCGTGAGCTTAACGATACCGATGTAGGTGTAGTCGAAGGGAAGTTCGGTGTGGCGGAGAATGGTGCGATATGGATCACCCAGGACGTGGTGGAACGCGATGTATATTTCATATCGGAAAACCTCGTGATTCTTCTGCAAAAGGATCAGATCGTGAGTAATATGCACCAGGCATACGGGTTGGTGACATTTAACGACTATGGCTACGGACTTTTCATGGCAGGTCCGTCGAAGACTGCCGACATCGCTCAGGTGCTCGTCATGGGCGCACAGGCGGCGAGAAGCGTAACCGTGGTGCTCTACAATCATCCGGCAACGCCAATTGAATCATGATATAACCTTAGTCAGCACCACCATAAACCTTAAAGCCTATGAATGCACTTATCGCCATCATACCCGTATTGCTCCTTTTCATCCTGATGCTCGGCTTCAAGGTGTCGGGATATAAGAGCGCGCTAATCACTCTCATTGTCACCGCCTGCATAGCCCTCTGGATTGCTCCGGCGACGGGGATGGTGCCTGAGAAATTCGCAGATGATTCGATCTATTCCCTCGTGGGGTGGAGTTTCGTGGAAGGTGTGTTGAAAGCAATATTCCCGATTCTTCTCATAATCCTAATGGCTATCTACAGCTACAACGTGCTTGTGGAATCGAAAGCCATTGAAGTGATCAAACGGCAATTCACTACACTGACCTCCGATAAGGGTGTGCTTGTGCTCCTCATGGTGTGGGGATTCGGCGGACTGCTTGAAGGCATGGCGGGATTCGGTACAGCGGTGGCAATACCGGCTGCCATACTTATAGGACTTGGTTTCAAGCCTATGTTCTCCGCGCTTGTTTCCCTTATCGGCAACACTGTCGCCACGGGATTCGGGGCGGTAGGTGTCCCTGTCATAACGCTCTGTAACGAGATCACGCCCGGGGGCGCAGCTGGTATGGAGACTCTGTGTGAGGTATCGGCTTTCGCTATCATCCAGCTTGCCCCGCTATTCATCCTCGTGCCGTTCGTAATCCTAATGCTGACCGACAGGAAGGCATGGATGAAAAACATCACCCTCGCCATCTGGACCGGCGGCATATCATTGGGCGTGCAGCTGACGTGTGCCACTTTCCTCGGTGCGGAGACGCCTGCCATAATCGGGTCGATTGCCGCCATCGCAGCGATAATAATCTATGACCGTCTGTTCATCCGCAAACGCGACAAGTCACGACCGGCATCCAATTTCTCCGCCGGAGAGACGCTGAAGGCATGGAGCGTATATCTCTTCATCCTTGCGCTCATACTGATAAGCGGTGCGCTATGCCCTCCGGTCAACAATTTCCTGAAGGGTCATCTCGTATCGGCAATACCACTCCCTATCATCGGATCCACTTTCAAGTTCGGATGGATAAGCAATGCCGCTCTCATGCTCTTTATAGGCAGTGTGGTAGGCGGGTTGATACAGGGATTGACAGTCCGTCAGCTCACCGTGGTCATGGCGCGCACGCTCGTCAACCTACGTTTTACCGCCCTGACTATAATATGCCTCATATCGTTGGCATCAATCATGAACTATAGCGGCATGATCGCTGCCATAGCTGCCGGACTGGTGGCTATCTCCGGTTCTTTCTATCCGTTATTCGCTCCCCTTATCGGCGCGATCGGCACATTCGTGACAGGAAGCGATACATCCGCCAACATTCTCTTCGGTAAGTTGCAAGCCAACGTTGCCCATCAGCTTGGCATGAATGGACAGTTGTCGGTAACAGGATTCTCCGGCTCACAGGCAGATTGGCTTGCCGCCGCCAACACGGCAGGCGCGACGGGCGGAAAAATGATTTCGCCGCAAAGCATAGCGATAGCCACTGCTGCCTGCGACATGAAGGGTGCCGACGATGCAATACTCCGCAAGGCAATCCCATACGCAGCATGCTATATTCTGATATGCGGTCTTATCGTATATCTCTCACTCTGTTAAGCTATAGTATGGCTATCTCTCGGCAGATAGCAAGAAATAGAGACTGAAATAATCCCCATATCCCGGCTGACCGGGATATGGGGATTATCCGTTTACTTTATGATTACGTCGCTATGGTTATTTCATTTCTTCATACGCCGCAGATAACGGTCAACCGCTATCAGACGGTCTGAAAGAATCTGTTCCGGCTCAACATAAAAATGCTTGCCCTCATCATACAGCTTGCGCATCTTACGGAAGTCATTATGCGCACGTATCACTGACCATGCATTCCTGAAGTCAAGCTTCAGTACAAACATGCCGAATGCAAGGGTATCCATCAGCCTACGTTTCAGCAATATCTTGCCCCTCTTCTCCGGCGACAGGTTCTTATATAGGAGAAGGAGATTATTACGGAAATTAAGGTAGGTTTTCTTGGGGTTTCCCTGATTGAGAGATGCGCCACCCACATGATATACCTCGGAAAAACTCGTGGCGACCACACGGAAACCCCGGGCAATCATGCGGCAGCAAAGGTCAATCTCCTCCATGTGGGCGAAAAAATTCGGGTCAAGCCGTCCGGCACGTCTAAACATATCGGTGCGCACAAGCAAAGCGGCGCCGGAAGCCCACACCACGTCTTTCACCTCCCCGTCATATTGCCCCTCATCCTTCTCCACGCAATCAAACAGGCGTCCGCGACAATATGGATATCCCAGACGGTCAAGGAAACCGCCTGCCGCACCCGCATACTCAAACCGCGACTTATCCCTATATGACTTTATCTTCGGCTGCAAGGCTCCGACTTCCGGGTTCTCCTCCATAAACCGGAACAATGGCTGCCACCAGCCCTCCGTGACCTCCACATCGCTGTTGAGCAACAACGAATAGGGATAGTCGAGGATTTCTATCGCACGGTTGTAGCCCTCGGCAAATCCAAGGTTCTTGCGGTATTCTATCAGCATCACCTCCGGATGATGCTCCTTTATCCATTCCACCGATCCGTCGGTTGAGCCATTGTCTGCCACCACAAGATCCACATCCTCCCCTTGTGTATATTTGGAGGCTGTGGGAAGGAACTGTTTCAACAGCTCCTTTCCGTTCCAATTAAGTATTATTACTGCGACGCGTGACACTGCTATATACTTTTTTTAATTAAATCATCCTATCAAATCATAATCTCCGGGTCAAACTCCCCTGTCATCAGTTCCGGTTCCTCGGGATGAATCCCTACGAGACGCACCGGTACGACCCTATTTATCAACTCCCGTCTCAACGGAGCCTCCACACGAAGATAATTATCTGTCAATCCGTGCATCATCCCTTCACCGGAAGGTTGCTCCCATAGCACAGGGCGGACAGTGCCGCAATGCTTTTTCATGAAACTATCCATCTTCCTGTCAGAGAGATTAGTGAGCAGCCCCACCCTACGGTGCTTCTCCTCCTGGCTCACAACGTCGCCGAGCAGCAATGCCTTCGTACCGGGACGTTCCGAATAAGGGAAGACGTGATAGCGAGTAACGTCGAGACTGTCAGCAAATGCCAGGCTCTTCTCCCATTCCTCCGGCGTCTCACCCCTTGCTCCGGCAATTATGTCAACTCCGATGAATGCATCAGGAATCATCTCGCGTATCACCTTCACACGCGATGCAAACAACGACGTGTCGTAGCGGCGGTTCATCAGCTTCAGCACTGCATCCGAACCCGACTGGAGAGGGATGTGGAAATGCGGCATGAATGCACGCGACTCCTCCGCAATCCAGCGGATAATCTCCTCCGTCAGCAGATTCGGCTCTATCGACGATATACGGTAACGTTCTATACCCTCCACCTCATCGAGCGCACGCAGCAATGAGAATAGATCCTGACCATTGTCCTTGCCATACTCGCCTACATTCACTCCGGTCAGCACTATCTCCCGGCCGCCCGAGGCGGCTGCCTCGCGTGCCATAGCCACAAGGTCAGACGTCACGCCCGAACGCGAACGTCCGCGTGCGAACGGTATGGTGCAATACGTGCAGAAATAATCGCAACCATCCTGCACCTTCAGGAAAAAGCGTGTGCGGTCGCCCCGTTCGCAGGATGGACGGAACTCCTTTATTGAGAGGGAGGGCGTCACCTCCACCTGTTTCTTATGATCCGACAGCCAACGGTCGATATAATCCGCCATACGCAGCTTTTCGTTCGACCCAAGCACAATATCCACACCCGGCAATGCCGCCACCTCTTCCGGTTTGAGCTGCGCATAGCATCCCGTCACCACAATCGTAGCCTCTGGATAACGCGTGGCAAGCGAGCGGATAAGACGCCGCCCCTTCTTGTCTGCCATCTCCGTCACCGAACAGGTGTTGACAATACATAAATCCGGGGTCTCCCCCTTAGCCGCACGAGTGATACCCTTCGATGCGAGAATCTTCCCGATAGTGGAGGTTTCGGAAAAATTCAGCTTACATCCAAGCGTAAAATAAGCCGCCTTTAAAGAATCTGTTTGATCTGTCATAAAATTACTAACATCTGCTTCGAATACAAAATTACGAATATTTTTTGATTTCCACCAACTGCCGCCCCTACAACGAACACGATTTGCTCTAATATATCTTAGATTTATCTTAAATTACAACTTAAATTTATTTCCACGCACCAACAATCCTCTTGTTTTGATGATTTTATTTTAGTAGCTTTGTATAAAAATTGATTTATTATGGAAAAGAATATACGACCTCTAATTCTCGTTAGCAACGACGACAGTATTGAAGCTAATGGCGTGCATGCTCTTATTGACGTGCTGGTCAATTTTGGCGATGTGGTGGCTGTATGCCCGGCACATCCTCAGTCGGGACAGTCCATGGCGTTGACCGTGGCAACTCCGTTGCGCATTACGAGAGTTGAAGACTATAAGGATGCCAAGATGTATAAGGTCAACGGTACGCCGGTAGACTGCATAAAATTGGCTATGCACACCGTATTGGACCGTAAGCCCGATCTTGTGGTGTCGGGCATAAATCATGGATCCAACGCATCAATCAATGTGATCTATTCCGGCACTATGGGTGCGGCGTTCGAAGGTTGCGCCTTCGGTATCCCGGCGATAGGATTCTCCCTCACGGATCATTCGCCGAATGCGGATTTCACCCCCTGCCTCCCCTTCATACATAAGATTGTAAAGAGTGTGCTCGACAATGGTCTGCCACAGGGAGTGGCTCTCAACGTCAATATCCCGAACTCCATACCTCACCCCACGGAAATGCGCGTCACAAAAGGATGCAAGGCAAACTGGAGCGACGAATATCGAAAATATACCGACCCTTGGGGAGGGACGTTCTATATGCTCACCGGAAAGTTTGTCAATGAAGAGCCTGACAACACCGACACTGATGAATGGTGCCTTTCTCATGGCATTGTTTCCGTTGTGCCAGTGGCACTTGACAGGACAGCACCATCCGATATTGACACAATTTTGCGCATTTTAACATAAATAAACTAAATATCGTATATTTTAACTTAATTTTACCCAATTATTATTTATGAATCCTACGATTTTATTACTAACTTTGCGACATAAATCCCAATGGATTAAACTCTCCCCAAAATTTGACATAGACCAATGATAAGAAATACCTCATTCGTATTTCAAATCATATACACATTCAATCGTTTCATTGACAATTTTATTGTTGCATTAGTAAAGTTATGGATTAATAGTTAAAATTAGGATTAGGACTAACAATGCCCTCCGATGTGATTCGGGGTGCATTGGAAAATGGGGAGCGTAGTGATACACGCCCCTTTTTTATTGCCCATTTCCATTATCTTTCTTATTGTCATTTTTCATTTGCTTTATTGGATTAGAATTGGTAATTTTGAATCAAATTTTAAATTTACTTTTTCTCTCCGGTAGCTACTTGATATCTTATGAATGCATATTTATCTGAAATAGCCTGTGCCTTAGGTCTGGAATCGGATGCCAAAACGCCTATCGACACTCTGCTGACCGACTCCAGAAGCCTATCTCATCCCGAAACCTCACTCTTTTTCGCCATAAACACCCCGGGCGGCAACAACGGGCATGATTATATGCGTCAGCTTTACGACATGGGCGTTCGGGCGTTTGTCGCTCAATATGTGCCTGAAGACATGAAGGATTGCAAGGATGCTTCCATTCTGATTACGGAGGATTCTGTTGCGGCTCTTCACACAGTGGCAGCTATTGCACGAAAAACCACGGCTCATAGGGTGGCCATCACGGGCAGTCGTGGGAAAACAACCCTTAAGGAGTGGATATTCCAGCTTATGGAGCCTATTGCGGAAATTGCACGTTCGCCAAGAAGCTACAATTCAAGAATCGGTGTGCCTCTGTCAATGTGGGAAATCGAGGATTCCACGGCAATTGCCCTTATTGAGACGGGCATATCCCGTAAGGGGGAGATGAAGCCGCTTGCCGACTGCATCATGCCGGAGACCGTGATATTCACAAATATCGGCGACGCTCATTCCGACGGATTTGAGTCGATGGAGGAGAAGGCACAGGAGAAGGCTATCCTCGCGGAGAGGGAATGTGTGAAGAATATCATCTACAATGCCGATTCGAAGCTACTCAATGATGCAATCGCTCCCGTGGCAAAAGGGAAAAACGTCATAGGATGGTCACGCTCTGACCGTAATGCACCATTATTTATCGAAGTCGGCGCATTTACTTCCAACGCATTGAATGAACTGAAATATACGTATAATGGGGAAACTCATTCGCTACGCGCTCCTATAAGCAATGAGACAGATGTGGAGAATGTCGCCGGAGCCCTTGCTTTCATGCTGCTGTGCGGAGTGGACCACGACACAATCTCTCAGCGTTTCGCACTTCTGCATAAAATCGGTACAAGGCTCAACGTCAGCGAGGGGGTCAACGATTGTTCGCTCATTCTTGATTCCTACACCAGCGACTTCTCATCGCTCATGCCGGCAATCAATTTCATGATGCGCCGCAAGATGCCGTCGCAGAATCCTGTGCTTATCATGAGCGACATCCGCCATGAGACAGCTCCCGGCAAAGACCTCTACAAGACAATCGCCGATGCGGTGGTGGATTCCGGAATATCCCGCTTCATCGGAGTCGGGAAGGAGATGTGCCGCCATTCATCGATGTTTCCCGAAGGTTCACTCTTTTTTGAAGACACTGCCAAGTTGCTGGAATCTATGTCGCCATCCGATTTTATCAATGAGATTATTCTTCTGAAGGGTGCCCCGGAATTTGAGTTCAACCGTATCAACGAACTTCTGGAGGCGAGGAAGCATGAGACAGTGCTTGAAGTAAATCTTGACTCCATCGTCAGAAACTATAATTATTTCCGGAGTCATCTTCCTGCCGGAACGGGAATCGTAGCTATGGTTAAGGCTTCCGGATATGGCGCAGGAAGCTATGAGATAGCAAAGACCATGCAGGACTGCGGTGCGGCTTATCTTGCCGTAGCAGTGCTTGATGAAGGTATTGACCTTAGGAGAAACGGAATCACGATGCCTATTATGGTGATGAATCCGAAGGTGGTCAACTATCGGTCGATGTTTGCGAATCATCTTGAACCGGAGATATACAGCTTCGAGATGCTCAATGATGTGATTCGTGAGGCTAAGAAGAATGGGATAAAGGATTACCCGATACACCTGAAACTGGAAACCGGAATGCACCGCACGGGCTTTATATCGGAAGAGCTTGATGAAGTGATACGTATCATCCTGTCGCAAGATTCAGTCAGATTGTCGTCGATGTTCTCTCATCTCGCCACGTCTGACTGTGTGGATATGGATGACTACACTCTGTTGCAGCTTGACCGGTTCAGGAAGATGACCGACCATATTCTGGAGAAAATGCCATATTACGTGAAACGCCATGTGCTTAACAGTGCGGGGATATTGCGATTCCCGGAGCATCATTACGACATGGCGCGTCTTGGCATTGGATTGTATGGGGCAAACACGTTGCCGGAGAGTATTGAGAAACCGCTCGACGTGGTGTCAACGTTAAGGACCGTAATCACGGCTATCCGCGAACTGGAAGCAGGAGAGACTATCGGCTACGGACGGAAAGGCGTGCTCACACGGAAGTCACGTATAGCCACTATCCCTATCGGGTATGCCGACGGTATGAACCGACATTTTGGGAGAGGCAACATCTGCGTAAAGATTAATGGTCAGGATGCTCCTACAATAGGTAATATCTGTATGGATGCCTGCATGATTGACGTGACGGGCATTGACTGCAAAGTGGGTGATGCGGTGGAGATTTTCGGTCCGAACGCATCTGTGCAACGTCTTGCCGACTTGCTCGACACAATCCCATACGAGATTCTGACTTCTGTATCACCACGCGTGAAACGCATATACTACAGAGAATAAGTAAAGTTTATGGTTTATAGGTTATGGTTTAGGATTCACAGAAATCTTCGAATCTTTTCATTGTGCAAAATTTAAATGACCATAATCTATAAACCATAAACTATAAACCACAAACCACTGAAGCGCTGCTTGCAAAACTTCAGTGGTTTATTTTATTCAGGTTTTGAGGAGAGGGCTTCAAGACATTTCTTCACCTCCTGATCTGTGGTGAAAAGTTTCTCCTTGCAGTATTTCAGAAGTTCGAGTGCACGCGAAGTGTAGCCGGCAAGATTGTCGATGTCGCAATCATCACGCTGCATCTTCGCCACTATATTTTCAAGTTCGGCAATTGCGTTGCCGTAGGATAGCTGGTCATTCATATCTCAAATTTTTATGTAGTATTGAAATTGTCTTAACCTTTTCGTCTAAACCACTTCCGACTCCACCTCTCCGTGATACAATCGGGTAGTGATCCGTTCACCTTTTTTCAGGGATGACGCATCCGTCACAGCCTTACCATTGACACGAGTGATGGAATATCCGCGTTTCAGCGTATTGTCGGGACTTAATGCACCTATCATCCCTGCAAGACTGTCAAGACGCGCCACGTTACGTTTCATCGCCGTATCTGCTGCCGTAATCAATCTTCCTGTCAACTCGTCAAGACGTTCTGACGCACGCTGGCTTCCACGCGATGCCAATGCCGACAGCAATCTGCCTGTCATATCCAATTTCGCCCCTGCCTGAGAGATTCGGGAAGAGACTAACACAGGGATACGGGAAATCTCACGTTCGAGTAATGAGCGTGCCGATGAGAGACGCACATCCACAAGTGCCGGAATCAACGCCTCGCAATTCGTGAGGCGCCTCATCTCTCCCGAGAGCCGATCGGTAGTGTATCTCGACACGAAATCCACCAGAGAGAGTGCCCGTTCGTAGGAGGCGCGCACAGAATCAACGAAAAACGCCGCCACTGCTGTAGGTGTCTTCTGACGGGTATGGGCGATCTCGTCAAGCACCGTGCGGTCGCGCTCATGACCGATACCTACGACAACGGGGATAGGGAATGTGGCGACTGCCCTCGCAAGTTCGTAATCATCGAAACCATTCAGGTCGGTGGTGGCTCCACCTCCTCGCAGGATTGCGACACAATCCCACTTGTCAAGATTCTGAGCTACCTTATACAACGCCTCCCTTACGGATAATGACGTGCGGTCGCCCTGCATCACTGCCGGGAACAATACGGGATAGAATACGAAACCTTCCGGATTCGCCACAAGATGATTCATGAAATCTCCATATCCGGCGGCTCCGGCTGCGGAAATCACAGCAATACGCTGCGGTGCCTCCGGCATCCTACGCATCTTATTCTGACCGAGCACCCCTTCCCTATTCAATCTGTCGAGAATCTCCCTGCGTAAGCGTTCCATGTCGCCGAGGGTATAGTTCGGGTCAATGTCGTTGACCGAGAATGAGAGACCATAGACGGCATGATGATTTGCCGACCCGTTAAGCATCACTTTCAATCCGGTCATTATGTCGCGCCCGGTGGCTGCATAAAATTTCTGACGAATCATGCTGAATGTAGACTGCCATATCGTGGCACGCATCTTCGCCACAGTCTGACCCGACTGATTCTTCTCCACAAGCTCCATGTAGCAATGTCCGCCACTGACTCGCACGTCGCTCAGTTCTGCCACTACCCATGCCCGTTGGAGCAGAGGATTGCGGCGCACGGCGTCGCCGATAGCCATCGTGAATTGCGTCAGCGTCATCGCAGCCGGAGCCATCCCAAACAATCCCTGATCGCCCATTGCCATCATTCCTCCTCTTTGAGACTGCCAATCTCCTTCAATGCGCCGGTAGAGGGGTCAAACACCGCATACGACGGTGATTTCTTATCGCTGAAGAGCTGGGGATCAAGACCGAACACAACTCCGAACTGAGCTATCTCCACCTCCTTGCTCCAAAGGGTCTTCCCTTGGAAACTTACTGTTATGTCTGCTGCGCCCGGCACACAGTATGCCACCGCATCTTTCGGCAATTTCTTCTCAACACCCTTGGCATCCACGGGAAGAGCACCCTCATTGGTAATCTCCACCGTGATATAGACCGGTTCTCCGGAATAGTCGTCGGCATTGACGAAGCCGTTAAAATTGCTGAGACGGAAAAGAGTGGTCTTCTCATTCTCTGCCGGAACAAACGTGAAGTTACGCACCACAGTCTCTCGCGTGACGTTTCCAAGGAATGCAGCCGTTATGGCAGCCTCCTGATGCGTCAGCGAGTTGAGCATGAGTTCAAGCTGCTTACCATCTGTCGGCATCGTCTCGGCAGTGCCCCTCGTGAGTGCTATCTTCGACTCCCTTATCTCCATAAGGTTCTCAGCAAGCATCTGGGCCTGTTTTGCAGAAGACTGCGAAGCGATGAAATCCTCATCGACATATTGAAGATACTCATTGTCGCCGACCTTGTCGGCATCTGCCTTTGCTGCCGGCACAATCTCGGCAGCAGGGATCACAGGTGCCTTGTTGATGGAAAGGAGCATACCGTCGGAATCCACTCCTATATAAGTAGTTGCACCCGGCTTCAGCTGCATTAGATATTTGGCATCAGGGTCAGGCATACCGTATGGACGCACCTTGACGCTGCTGATAGTCCACACCTCGGCATCATCCTTCACCACTTTGTCAGTGCCGACATACTTCTTTGCATACTGATAATACGGACCTGCCTTCCTCGTCTCCTTCACAGCCGTCACCTCCACGTCAAGAGCCGTCACCGGAAGCGTGTAGACCAATCCGTATTCATTATGTTTCTCTGCTGTCAGGAGCTTTGTCTGCTGGGCAGCCACAGGCATGGCGGATGCAACAAGCATCACGCCACAAAAAAATTCTTTAAATTTCATTTTCATATTTTCAGAAGAGGGGGGATTCCCTGTTGATTATGGCGCGAATAGCACGACCGCAGTAATTGGCAATATCTGAAGAGACAAGACCATATTCGCCAATCTCCTTCACAGCCATATCTCCGGCAAGACCATGGATATAGACTCCGAGCGTGGCGGCATGTTCCGGACGGTATCCTTGGGCAAGGAACGCCGCAATAACCCCGGTCAGCACGTCGCCGGATCCGGCGGTCGCCATACCCGGATTGCCGGTAGAATTAAAATAGACCCTGCCTGTAGGACGCACTGTAGCCGTGTAGTGACCCTTCAGCACGATTATGATATTATGATACTTCGCCATCTCTATGGCTTTCTTCAGACGATCCTCTGAATTGTTATGCTCCCCAAAAAGACGGTCAAACTCCCCGATATGAGGGGTGATGATAGTATACGACGGCAGATTGGTGAGCAATTGCGGACGACGCGCTATGCAGTTAAGGGCATCCGCATCAAGCACCAGTGGCGACTTTGTAGTCTTCAAAAGTTCTTCAAGAGCATCCACAGTCCTGTCGTTGGTGCCGATACCGGGTCCTGCCACAACAGCCTGGTGAGTGTGATGCACTCCCATATCCGTTATGTAATTCTCATTTCTGTCGGGTTCGAACATCGCCTCCGGCACGGCAGTCTGTACTACGGGCATACCTATACGCGCACTGTGGACGGTTACAAGTCCGGCACCGCTCCTAAGACAAGCCCTCGCCGACAACACTGCGGCTCCCATCATGCCGATGCTTCCCGAAAACAGTAGAACCGAACCATAGTCGCGCTTACCGGTAAAAAGTTTTCGCGGCTTAAGCAGAGGACGCACGTTCTTCGCTTCCACAAGGAGATAGTTTGTCGGTATCTCCTTCATCATGCTGTCGTCAAGATCTATGTCGAGAAGCTTCCATTCACCAAGCACATCGCTGTTCTCACTGAAGAAAAACGACAGTTTTGGGGTCTGGAAAGAGAGTGTAAGATCGGCATGAACCACGTCTCGGCGGTTGACATCGGCATTCCATTCCCCGAAAAGTCCTGACGGGAGATCGATCGAGACCACGTATGCCCCGGAATCATTTATATATCGGGCAAGCATCATGAAGCCCCCCTGCAATTGCTTGTTGAGACCACATCCAAACATGCCGTCGACCACCACGTCGTTCTCGCTCAGATAAGGAGGCTGGAAATCACGTTTCACTTCCGTGAAATCGATACCATCCATAGTGATCAGTTTCTTACGTTCCTCCTCGCAGTCATGACTCAGTTTTCCTATGACATTGAAAAGGAATACCTCCACCTTCTTGTAACCCTGTTCGTAAAGGATCCTGGCCACGGCAAGCGCATCGCCTCCGTTGTTGCCCGGTCCGGCTATCACCACTATCCTTTGCGTAGGGAAGAAGCGCGTGATTATTTCACATGCCACAGCATTCGCCGCACGCTCCATCAGCTGCAGGGAGTCTATATTCTGAGCCTCGCATGTGGCGTTATCTATTTCTTTTATGGTGTGAGATTCAAAAATTTTCATAGCGTTGATCAAAGGGAAACTTTTACCCGCCAACAGATACATTCATACTTGAAATCGAATAGGAAGAATCCTGACGGGACAACCTTCCCAACGAAATGCAAAATTAACGTTATCTGATGAAATCTGCAAATCATTTCACATCTATTTTAACATATTGACTAAAGCAGCTCTTCACAAACCACTCCCTCGCTGTCAAAAATTGCATCTGTCATCTTTTTTGACTAACTTTGCACGCAGTAATGTAGTCTAAACTTCATAATCTCAAAAAACAAAAATAATAATCTGAAAAAGTAATGAGAATTTTACTGACCGGTGTGGCAGGCTTCATAGGTTCGGCAGTAGTCCGGAGGCTTCTTGAAGAGGGGCATCACGTGACGGGCGTGGACAGTCTAAACGACTATTATGATCCGAAATTGAAATTGGCTCGTCTGCACAATCTCGGGATTAATACCGACAACGTAAATTCAGGTAAACATATTGTCAGCAGTTCTTATGCCTCGTTCTCTTTCGTAAATATAAATCTTAAGGACGATGCAAAAACCTCAGATTTATTTGAGACCGGAAGATTCGAAATAGTGATTCATCTGGCAGGACAGCCTGGAGTGAGATACTCCATAGATAATCCCCGTTCATACATCGTCAACAATGTCGACGCATTCATCAACGTGCTTGAAGGATGCCGCCACAATGGAGTGAAGCATCTTGTGTATGCCTCTTCATCAAGTGTGTACGGACTGAATGAAAAGGTGCCTTTCTCGGAAAAGGATGGCATTGCCCATCCCATGAGCCTCTATGCCGCTACGAAAAAGAGCAATGAGCTTATGGCTCACGCCTATTCCAGCCTTTACAATCTACCTGTCACAGGCCTGCGATTCTTCACCGTATATGGACCATGGGGAAGGCCCGATATGTCGCCGTTCCTTTTCATAGACGCTATACTCCATCATCGCCCCATAAAGGTGTTCAACAACGGCGATATGCTGCGCGACTTCACATATATCGACGACATTGTGGAGAGCGTCGTGAGAATCTCAAGAATAATCCCGAACGGCAATCCCGATTGGGATGCCAAGGATCCGAATCCGGCATCTTCAGTCGCACCATACCGCATATACAATGTCGGGAATCAGCATCCGATCCGTCTCATCGACTACATCTCCTGCATAGAACGCGCCGTAGGTTTTGAGGCGGAGAAGATACTCCTGCCTATGCAGCCGGGCGACGTCTATCAGACAAACGCCGACTCCTCAGCCCTTGCCGAAGCCACAGGGTTCCTCCCAGCCACCCCTCTTGAAATCGGCATACAGAAGACAGTGGAATGGTTTAGAGAATATTATAAGATATGACTCCTCAGAGCCCCGCGTCATTGAAAAGCATATTGATACAAAGATATATCAGATGATTTCTCTAAAGATTCAAACTTTTTATCAATTATTTACGCTTATCATTTTGTCGGGAGCATCTTTTTTTGTATTTTTGCAACAAATTGTGCTACGCACACAAACGTTTAGACATTTATCATGGTAGATTACAAGAAACTTGGCCTTGTCAACACAAAAGAGATGTTTGCCAAGGCAGTGCATGGCGGTTATGCCATCCCCGCGTTCAACTTCAACAACATGGAGCAGCTCCAGGCTATCATCAAGGCTGCAGCTGAGACTAAATCTCCGGTAATCCTTCAGGTATCAAAAGGCGCACGCAACTACGCTAACGGTACTCTTCTCCGCTACATGGCACAGGGTGCCGTTGAATATGCCAAGTCTCTCGGCTGGGAGCATCCCCAGATCGTTCTTCACCTCGACCACGGTGACACTTTCGAGACTTGCAAGGACTGCATCGACAACGGTTTCTCTTCCGTAATGATCGACGGTAGCCACCTCCCCTATGAGGAGAACGTTGCCCTCACTAAGAAAGTGGTTGACTACGCTCATCAGTTCGACGTGACTGTAGAGGGTGAGCTCGGCGTACTCGCAGGCGTTGAGGACGAGGTTAGCTCCGACCACCACACCTACACTGACCCTGCTGAGGTAATCGACTTCGTTACCCGCACAGGTTGCGATAGCCTCGCTATCTCTATCGGCACTTCTCACGGTGCTTACAAGTTCACTCCTGCACAGTGCACCCGCGATGAGAAGACAGGTCTTCTCGTTCCCCCTCCATTGGCATTCGACGTGCTTGAGGCTGTAGAGGAGAAACTCCCCGACTTCCCCATCGTGCTCCACGGCTCTTCTTCCGTTCCTCAGGAATACGTGAAGATCATAGACGAGAACGGTGGCAAATTGCCCGATGCAATCGGCATCCCTGAGGAGCAGCTCCGCAAGGCTGCAGCTATGGACGTTTGCAAGATCAATATTGACTCCGACAGCCGTCTTGCAATGACTGCTGCTGTGCGTAAAGTCCTCGCTGAGAAACCCGCTGAGTTCGACCCCCGTAAATACCTCGGTCCGGCTCGCGACGAGATGGAGAAACTCTACAAGCACAAAATCATCAACGTGCTCGGTTCTGACGGCAAAGCTGAGTAATCCTTGATGCATAATCAGTCAGCAATGATACGAAATAAAGGGAATCAGGTCAAACCTGGTTCCCTTTTTCATACATCATGCACATGATAATGTGACATCATGCACACGGTAATGTGATATGTTACAGTGCACACTGGGTGCGCATAAGTTGTTCATAAATGTTAAGGTGCGTCGCCGCCACCTTATTCACGTCATAGTCGAGTTCAGCCATACGGCGTGACTCCTCGCCCATCTTTCGCATGAGCTGAGGATTAGTAATCAGACTACGCAATGCCTCTGCTATCCTCTCCGGAGAATGAGTAGGGACTATAAAACCGTTGACTCCATCTTCCACCGTGTCGCGACAACCTACAGAATCTGTGGTGACAATCGGACGTCCTACGGCAGATGCCTCTATCAGTGACTTTGGCACACCCTCACGGTAGTAGCTCGGGAAGCACATTATGGATGACTTCCGGAGCAGGTCGGAAATGTCACAACGATGTCCAAGCCATTTTATATATTTACCGTCAATCATCCCATTAATCTCCTCCTCCTTCATTGCCGATGGATTACTTGACAATCCTCCACATAACCAGAATTCAACTTTCCCCTCAAATTCTCCACGCAGAAGTTCTGCCGCAGCCACAAGATCCGGCACACCCTTCTCACGAAGCATCCTTGCCGTGAATATCACCACCAATGGCGTCTCTAACGGCACCTCGGAAAAATTATATTCCGAAAGATCCACTCCTGAACCCTTTATGAAGCATATCTTACTCTTGTCAACTATCCCACTCTCAAGAAACAACCGCTCGTCATCATGATTCTGAAAGATAACTGATATATTGCGTTTCTTCATGGAGAATTTAAGAAACTTCTGTATGACCTTTGCAACTTTCCCGATATTATCTTCCCCAAACAGAGTGCCCAATCCACTGACAGCATACACCACACCCCTGGTCTTGGTGAGCCGAGATGCCAGACCACCCCACAGCATATTCTTAAGACCGACATGATGAATTATGGCATCCGGATGCTTCCGATACAGTTTATATAGGAATATCAGCGTCTTCAATTCATCACCAATCTTCATTCCTGTAGGATTGATCGGAAGTTCGATATAGTTGAAACCCATCTTCTCAATCTCTCCGCGCTGACCCGTATCCTTAGTGACTAACGTCACACTCCATCCGTTACGTGCCGCAACCTCCGCTATCCGAGTGCGATGAGACAAGAAGAAGCGATCTTCATTTATAACCAGCAAAAGTTCCTTCATTTCAATTAAAGGGAGATTGTATCAGTTGTTCTTGCTATTATTATCACTTAATAAGATACGTTATATTTTGCCTTTTATTGTCCGATGCAATTATATATGTCAGTTTTAGCAATCACAAAAATATACTTGTAACCGACGCTTTAGATCCCGTTTCATAAAAAATGGAGGCTTAGTGATTGTTCCAACCTTAATCCCGGTATCGGAATAGCCTACAAAATAATTCCTATCTATGATGCGTTTTTAATTTAAGTTGTCTAAATATTTCGTGGTTCAAATCAGACAATATAAAATTATTATGCGTTTCAGAACAGCTATAATATGGAATGTCGTGTCCCAGTTTGGACAGTCAGGAATCACATTCCTATCAACTATAATTTTGGCGAGATTGCTGACGCCTGCCGACTTTGGAATAATCGGCATAGTGACAATATTCATTGCCTTTTCTCAGATGATGGTCGACTCCGAGATGGGCGGGGCTCTATTACGCAAGAAAGAGGTATCCCGCACTGATTATTCCACCCTGTTCTACTATAATCTTGCAGTGAGTTTTCTCCTTTATGGGATTCTATATTTCTCCTCCCCACTACTGGCAGACTTTTATGATCGCCCACAGCTTACAGATGTCGTGCGTGTAATCAGTCTGACAATAATAATACATGCATTCCGCGTGGTGCAAAGAATAATGATTTTCCGCGACCTGAAATTCAAGATATATGCAGTCATAAATGTAATTTCCGGCATCATATCTCTTGCCGTGGCTATATGGATGGCTCATAAAGGATACGGCTATTGGTCGCTCGTATGGCAACAGATTGTTCTCGCATTGTGCCATGTGGTATTTCTGGAAATCTATAACCGATTTATTCCGTCTCTCACTTTTTCAAAAGAATCATTCCGCTATCAATTCTCTTTCGGTATAAGTCTCTTTGGGTCAGATACAGTCAGAACATTGGCAAACAACATATCTACAAATATAATCGCAAAAATCACCACGTTGCAATTCACCGGATATTATACGCAGGTATCACGAATCACGAATTTCTGCCAAAGCACCTGCACATCCCTCATGGATCAAAGTATATTTCCCATGCTTGCAAAGTTTGAGGACGTGACGAAAATACGTGCAACATACCACAAGATGCTCCGCCTGCTGATTTTAGCCCTCGTCGGAGTCTCCGCCATATTCATAATATTCTCCAATCAGATAATTTCAATTACACTTGGTGAAAAATGGTTGGCTGCAACCGGAATATTCCAAGTATTATCGCTCACAATCTGCCCGGCATCTATCCAAGTGCTTTGCCGCAACATACTGAAGACCTTGGGCACCACAAAAAAGATCCTATATCTTGAAACCATAAAATCAGTCATTGTGATTGCACTTCTCCTCGCGGCATCACTGCTTGGAATGAACGCCGTAATCTGGTCGCTTGTAATATCGCAGACTGCAGCATGTATAATCTGGTTGGTTTCAACAGAAAATTTATTAAAATCACATCTAAATAGACCTATTCAAGACAAATAATGGAATACCTAGTACCGTTTATATTAGCTACATTAGGCATAATTTTTAATAAAAAAATGCCTCCTGCAAAACAAAAGACACTGATGGTTATAATATTAGTATATATTATAATTTTATTAGGAATGCGTTATCGAGTTGGTTTTGATACCATAGGATATATGAAAACATATACCAAGGCTCGTTCTCTTGATAAATTCTGGACTGTAAAGATTTTTTTAGAACGACATGAGCCCGGTTATCTTTTTATATGTGCAATATGCAAATCTTTCACTAAAGAATTCTGGCCAGTACAAGTAATAATGGCCACGATTACAAACGGCTGTATTTTCATATTCCTATATCGATACTGTAGAAATGTATTTGTCGGAATAATGTTTTATCTTATTCTCCAATGGCTATACTTTTCCGTTGAGGTTATGAGAGAAAGTGCTGCAATCAGTATATTCCTGCTAAATTATAGAAATTTTGAAAATAAAAAGTGGTTAAAATTCTATCTTATTTCATTTCTTTCGATATCTTTACATTATTCTGCAATAATAATATGGTTTCTACCTCTTGTTAAAATTATAAAGCCTAATCTCTCATTAATAATAATATGTATCCTTTTTTTAACAATTACTCCTCTAATTGAAAAGTTAGGGGACATTATCTCCATCCCGTCTGTTACGAGAAGAATTGAACAATACACTTCCACCAACTATAATCTAAACTGGAGAATCGCTCACCTTATAAGATATGCTTTACCGGCTATCGCTGTTTTCGCAGCATTTAGGATTTCAAAATTAAAAACAGATTTCCAACAGATGATTCTTCTTCATATACTCTTGAGCATAGGCACATTCTCCATACCTATAATATTCTCCAGAATATCCAATTACACTACAATGTTCGTCACTGTAGCAATCGCAAATTTCATATGTCTACGCCAAGTTAAAGAATGGATCAGGGTAGGACTTATCTGCTTTACATTGGCAACTCAATCTTTTTATTATTACCAAATGTATCATGGATGGCTTCCATATGTCTCAATCTTCAATCCCAAGCAAATCACTGAACGAGAACGAATATGGAGATCATTATTTTCTGGGAAATAAAATGACAAAAAATTTTTCAATTCCTCAAAAATTGGGATCAAGACTCGAAATTTTCTTTATCAACTTAACCGGCACTCCTCCATAGATAGAGTGACCAGCCAAAGATCCACGAGCAACCGCACCTGCTGCGATCACTGTCCGACTTTCAATTTTACACGGACCTATTATTCTCACTCCACATCCTATCCATACATCTGATCCTATTTCAATAGGAGTCATTATCAATGGATTATATTTAATAGGTTCTTCTTTATTTTCCCAACTATGTCCAAAAGAAATGATTGAGCAATGATTTGCAATTGAAACGTTGTCATTTATATCAACTCCTCCTATTGCATCAATATAGCAATACGGATGAATGCTCACATTGCTACCTATTGACAGATTTTCTGGATGTCTAATAATACAGTATGGAAATATTGCAACATTTTCCCCACATGTTTTTATCATATTTTTCAAACAGACATACCTGAATCCCAACCCGACAAATCCTGACATATTACATGTCAAGCCATATATAAATTTCAACACAGACTTTGGTAAAATTCCAAATATCTTCCCTATTACATTAGTTAAGTATTGATAATGTCCTCGTTTGCCCATAATTTTATTTAAAATTAATTAAAGTCTTGACGAATCTTATCATAAAAAATATTCCTACGTTTATCCAATAATTCGCACTCAAATTTCTTTGCCTCTTCAAAATTACGTTCTGCCTCCTTAAGCATGATTTTCTTATCTCTCATTGTCAAAAGCCGGTCAACTATATCATCAACTGACTTTCGAGACACAATAAAATCATTATTCAACAATTCAGGTATTGCTCCTGTCCTTGCTCCGATACATGGAAGAGCCCTACTCATTGCCTCAACCACACTACGAGGCAAACCTTCCTGAAGCGATGGATGCACATATATATCCACATCATCAAGAATATTGAATACCTCTTCATGCGACATTTTACCAACAAAATGAATCTGATCTATCACACCCAGCTTCTCTGCCTCTTTTCGTAAGGCACTATCATCACCTCCACCGATAAGAAAATAATGATAGTTATTGTATCCCATATCTTTAAGTTTTCTCAATGCTCGAATAACAAAACGCTGTCCCTTATATCGAATATTTAGCATTGCCACTGTTGCTATCCTTATAATTCCATTATCAGACAAAATATTAATTTTCCTCTTACGTTGCTCCAATACATTGTCATCACATTTTTCAAGCACGACATCAGATAATCCTATGCTGATTCCATTTGTGGGATAACGTTTTTGTAGAAATTTATTTGTGACATATAATGCATAATCAGACCTACTCAACACTCGTCTATTCATAAGATAACGATATGGGGCGGCTATCTTACGTTTCCAATCCTGATTCCACAGCCCATCCCACGGACACGCAACCATTAGGGCAAAATATTTTTTCCGAGCTTTATGAGCAAGGTGTGCCGCAAATTCCGCATTAAGCGATGGCACATAGCCTATAACCAAATCCACCTTTGAAATAGCCTCCTTCAATGTGCTAATGACATTTGATGACGGCCATACAAAGGACTTATTAATATAGCAGATATTATCATGGATTATATAATCATTTAGGCAATCATTAAAAACCTGAATACAATTACCATTCTCTTTCGGTTTTTGAAGACACAAATGCAACTCTCCAATAACACATAGACGCTTAATAATGTTTGTAAAGTTTGTAGATCCAAGAATCTTCTCACCCTCCATCAATAGCGTTTGATCTGTCACAACCAATATCTTCATACCATCTGTCCTTTAATGATTATTATTTCTATAATTGTCCAAATAAAATTCTAAGTCGTAGCCAAAAATCATTTGAAGCCTTTCCTGATGTATAATTATGATTCATCATCAGCCTAAGACGGCTTGCAAATGATTTTCGGTAATATGCCACACGTCCAACTTTGAGTCGAACATCTTCTGACATAAATTCCGAATATATTCGCAATAATTCTCTTGCTTGTATCTCCCGTTCATGTTTTATATCTGGAAACAATAACTTTCTGACACGTCGTTTCCATATATCGAACTTACTTTTCTTAGCTCCTATCTGATTTGTATTATGTTGTCTATACAAAATATAACTATTATGATCCACAATAGCCTCCCCCATCAACACAGCCAACTGATATATCCAAAAATCATGTGGTGGCGGACCCGCCGGTTCTCCGGATGCCATCAACATCATAAGACGCGGAGAAGTCACTATCGTACATCCTATTGCCAGATTACGAATCAAACTATTCTCCACTGTAGGCTTCATCACCTCTCGCGTCCTGACACATCCTTGATTTACCCCATCCTTATAGTAATACTGATTGGAGCAATAAAGCTTTATTTCATTCTTAATCTCAGAAAGGGATTCTGTCGCCCTCTTCAATTTTTCCGGAAGCCATATATCATCTTGGTCGGAAAAGGCATAATAATCATATTTACATGACAATTTAGACGTCTTTCGCACAAGTTCCATAAATGAACGTTTCCAACCAACGTTAATGCCCCTATCCACATATATTTTTCCAGGATAGCATTTCTCGTAGTCTGACAATATATCAATAGTGTTGTCGGCAGATCCATCATCCCTGACATAGATAGTGACATTCACATATTTCTGTCGGAATATGGAATCAAGCTGCTCTCTCAGATACAATTCGCCATTATAAGTGCTCATGAGCACAGCTACCGAACTACACTTCCCTTCTTCCATTATACAATGCAATTATCTGAATCAGGTCAATGAAATTTCCCTCCATTGGATACCACTTCACGAAGATTATCGAGCACACTATTCTTCGTAGGCTTCAATGCAATCATCCTTTGGGTGGCATCAAGACGATGAAGGTCGCTACCTGTCAGGTCTGCCATCCCTTTTGACAACAACCATTCACATTTCTTACGTGCAGTATCGCCATAGCCTCCAACCAAAGATGCGAAATTTATCTGAAACAACACTCCAAGTTCTTTCAAACGGATATAGTCACCCTCATCCATATAGCGGTAACGCTCCGGATGAGCAAGCACCGGGAAGTAACCGGCACTCTTGACCTTATCAAGAAGTTCATCCATTCCGATCGGGGGAGTATAGTAAGACGTCTCAACAAGAAGATGCCTGCCATCCTCTCCTATCGGCAAAAAATCACCAGCTTCCAGACGCTCTTCAAAAAGTGTGTCAAGCATATTCTCTGCGGCAAGATGCAACTCGACCTTACCATTCCACTCTTTCTTAAGTTCCTCAAAGCGTGCTCTTAATTCTGCTGTGGTATTGGGATAGTCCTCCATTATGTGAGGAGTGAGCCACACATGCCTTATTCCCAAATCCTCATAGAAACGCAACACTTCAAGCGAATCGCTCATCCTCTTTATGCCATCGTCCACTCCCGGCAATATATGGGAATGCCAATCGATGAATCCGTCAAACATTCCGGATTCCTTTATTGATTTCACTGTCTTAAATGGCCACATCTTTTTTATGTATGAAGGTATAAAGGATGAAGTATGATGGATTAAATGGTTATTCTTATATTAACTTACTGATAACTTTGATAGTTACCGTATGTGTAATAGCGGCTATGGACCGCCTCTGTTCCATTCAGAATAAGGCTCATATTCTTGAATTTCTTATTCTCATAGAACTCATTAAGTTCCGTTAATGCCTCTCGTTCAAGCAGACCGGCACGCACCACAAACAGTGTGCGGTCGGCATATTGACCAACAATCTGAGTATCGACGACAATGTTGACAGGCGGACAGTCAAGCAGCACGTAGTCATACTCTCCTCTGACCTCATTCAACAGGTCAGTCAATCTGCCGTTTTCAAGAAGTTCCGCAGGATTAGGCGGCATCTTTCCTACCGGAAGGATCGACAGCAATTCATTATCCTGCACCTTGACGATAAGACTCCGCCAATTATCATTATTTCCAGTCAGATAATCCGTGATTCCCTTATGAGGCATGCCGACAAACATTGAGGAGGAACCATGACGGAGATCACAATCAATCAGAAGCACCCTCTTCTTCTTTAGGGCAAAACTGAGTCCCAAATTATATGATATGAATGACTTTCCACTACCCGGATTGAACGACGTGAGCATGATTATCTGAGAACCATCACCCTTGCCCGACATGAAATCGATATTGCTGCGAATTACGCGGAAAGCCTCGTTGACCACATCACGCTTACCCTCCTCAACGACTGCAAGTGGAGGTTTCTCATCCTCAAGTTTCTTATTCTTCTTGACCACAACCTTAAATTTCTTACGCTTGCCGACAAACGGTATCTCTCCGGCGAACGGAATCTTTACACCATCAAGATCTTTCTTACTTCTGACTTTCGTATTGCCGGTTTCAAGCATATATATCGTTATCAACGGTAATGCAAGACCAAGTAGGAATGTCACTGCAAGAATAAGTTTCTTCTTTGGAGATACAGGTTTAAGAGAACCCATCGGAGGTGTTATCACGCGTGTATTTTCAGCCGTAAACTTCTGGCTAAGTTCATTCTCCTCACGCTTCTGGAGAAGGAACAGATACAGACCTTCCTTCACCTTCTGCTGGCGTGTGTCAGACAACAACGGCAATGCCTTCTCTGAAGTCCCGGCGATCTTGCCTGTTGTCTTAATCTTCTCTTCACGGAAACTACGCAGACGGGTCTTCAGTCCGGCGATACGGTTTGACATACTGCGAGTGATTGACTCTCGGAGTCCGTTCAGCTGAGAGTCATAATCCTCGACAAGAGGATTACGTTCCGACGAATTGCTTACAAGATTATTACGAGCCAACAGAATCGTATTATAAGTGGCGATATCTTTCTCTATCGAAGGATTATCAAGACCTGTATTAGCTGGTATGATATTAAATTTATTGGCACTGTCATCCAGGAAATCCTTCATATAGGTAGTAATCGAAAGTTGATTTTCAATATTCAATATCGACTGTTCAAGATTCGATTCTTTCTCCATGGATGCCTGAGCCGAAGCTATAAGGTCAGGGCTTCCTGTGGTTGTCTGATATTTTGCAATATTGCTGTCCACATCTCCGAGTTCCTGTTGTATCAGACGAAGACGCTCGTCGATAAATGCAGATGTAGCGACTGCCATCTTATTTTTATCTTCAATCCAATTCTCATTGTAGACAAGAAGCACTGTATTCAGAATATCTTCAGCTCTCTGCACACTGACATCCCTTATTGTAAGACCAATTATTTCTGCATCCTGATTAACAAGATCTCCATTAAGCTTCTCCCCATAATTTTCCACAGTGGTCTGCATTGGTTTCTTGACCACTTTCAATTCAATAGATTCAGTTATAGGAAGTCCGTCATATTCCGGATTCGGAGTGACCTTAACTATTCCTATCGGAGTCTTGACAGATTCTTTCCCTTTAGGAAGAGTAGCCTCTCCAGCAAGTTCTATCTTTCCATCGATTGTAAATTTACGAAACTCCCTCATTTTTATATTGCCATCAGCAGAGAGTTCCATTTTGAAAGATGCGCCACCTTGTTCCTCTATACCTTGCATATCTACAATGTAAGGCAACGTGTGTCCGTATAGCGTTACCGGATGGAATCCACCCAGACGGTCATAGTTCATATCAAGATGCAGTCTTCGGGCGACCTCATACATCACTGCCGGAGATTTAAGAGAAATCAACTCATTGTAAACGCTTGTATTACTTGACACAAGTCCAAATGAAGAGAATACACCAGCCATGTCAGGGACTCCAGATCCACCCTCTTGATCTTTTATCAAAACCTCTTCCGTACGCTGATATTCCGGCTGCTGACAAAGTATATAAAGCACACCTGCTCCAACACATATAATCAACGATAACAATATCCATTGCCATCGTGATTTACATGCCTGTATGTAATCCTTAATTGAAAAATCCGAGAATCCGGAGATACCTTCCGGTTTTGTTTTTGTGTTATCCATATCTTGCGCAAATCCGGAAACAAACTCCGGCTTGGTTATGCAATATTGCGGTTATTTATTAAAGCAGAATATTTGTCAGCAAACAAAATCATTTGAACACCAACACTGCCACAGAAGTGAGCAACGATGCCACCGATACCCAGAAACCTGCCGACAATATATTATTTCCGTTGACTGTGGTCTGACGTTTGCGGACGCTATTCGGCTCCACATATATTATGTCTCCTTGTTTTATATAGTAAGCCGGTGAAGACGAGAGACTCTTAAAATTGGTCAAATCTACACGATAAGTGTGGATTCCATCCTTCTCCTCTCTCACAACAATTACATTCTCACGCTGTCCTTGTATCGTAAGGTCCCCGGCAAGTGATAACGCCTCCAGGATGTTCAGACGATCCTTGTTGATATCGTATCTTCCTGTACGATTCACCTCCCCCATCACAGAAAAACCGGTGTTAAGAAATTCCACTGTGACAACAGGATCTTTCACAAGTTCACGTCCTATCAACTCACCTTTGACAAAACCTGCAAGTTCGCTGCGAGACATTCCCTCTACTTTAAGCACACCCAATACAGGGAAATCTATTGTTCCTTCAGATGACACGGTATAGGTGGAGATTCCTTCTCCTGATGGAGTATAGGTACGCAAACTGCTGCCAGTTCCACTTGTACTTGCTTCATATCCAAGCCGATTGGAAGCCACCGTAAGATTAAATAGACTTGACAAGGCTGGATCCTTGGATTTCACCACGATTGAGAGCCTGTCATGAGGCTGCACCTTTATCTCTGTTTGAGAAACAGGAACGACTGTCTCTGTTATATCCTGAAAATATGTAACATTCTTAGGAGTGCTGCAAGACACAGCATTAATGGCAATTACCATCGCCACCGTATATTTCAACAGTGTTTTTCTTTTCATATCCCTAAGATTTTCTCTCTTTAATCAAATAAATGTTGGTTAAGTTTTGCCTCACGTTTACGGATACCTCTTGTCAGAAGCATATTGGCTATGGTCCATACAATCACGTCGAATGCTATGAGTGCTGTAGGATTGACTTCGGAGGAGAGTGCCACATTCACCACAATAAATGCCGCTGCCCATATCATTATGACGATAAGGGCTGTGCGTTGGTTCAGACCCAAAGCAAGCAGTTTATGATGGATATGGCATTTATCGGGAAGGAAAGGATTCCTATGACGGCGCACACGATGGAGATAGACACGCACAACATCGAAACATGGAATGATCAATGGAGAAAGAGCCATGACCATAGGGTTAAACTCATGGGTGAACGTAGCGGAATCTATGTGGAGCATTGCAATCGCACAGAACACCATGATCATGCCCGTGGTCAACGCACCGGTATCGCCCATAAATATCTTCTTCTGCTTCTTGGCATTACCAAACACGTTGTAGTAGAAGAACGGGAGCAGGGTGCCGGCTGCTGCCGATGCAAGCATCGAGTAGACATGCTCGCCGCTTATATAGAACAATATGGCGTAGAACACCAATGCCACCGTGCTCAACCCGGATGCAAGCCCGTCAATACCGTCTATCAGATTGATGGCATTCACCACGTAGACCACTGCAAATATTGTCACGAGACAACCGAACCATGCATAAAGCTCATTAAGCCACAAGAATCCGTAGAAATCGTCAATATACATGCCGGATGCGACAATAAGCAACGCAGATATTATCTGGACTATGAATTTTGCCATATACCGCACCCCGATAAGATCGTCTGCCATGCCTACCAAGAACATCAGCAACACCGCACACACCATAAAATACATCGGAACCGTTGACAACGCCACTTCTGTCCACAATGCAGGATTGCCATACTTCAGATTGAATCCTATTATCACTGCAACTGAAAACAATATCGAGGGGAGAAACGCAATACCGCCAAGACGCGGCACCACTCCCTTATGAATCTTTCGCTCATCGATGTCGTCAAACAATTTTTTTCTAAACGCAATCAACAGAATCTGCGGTATTATTATACCGGCAAGCACCAGTGCGATAGCAAACGCAAGAATGTCATTACTTAGCCAATCTATCATAGATAAGAATTATTTTTTAGGAATCCCTTTTTTTATTTGCAAACAATTTTTGAAGCAGTCTAAACTTCAATGAACAGATTGAGCAGAACCTGAAAACCGACTTGAGTCTAATTTTGTTTTAATATAAAATATCGATTCCACACAATTGTCCTCATGACAACAACGTTATTTTAATGTATTTATTGAATAAGCAGGCGTCAAGTTTCTTCAAATATTTCATTTTGTCTATTCCAGGATTGATTAAGGATTGTTCCCTGACCTATTTTCACGACAGGACTCATGATTGGAATAGCCGACATGATTGGAAGCTTCCCTCCTAATTATTAAAACGATATGAGATATCAGACAAACCAACATATCCTGACTGCCCTTTTTCTGTCTCTCCTGTTGCAGCTCGGATTTACATTCACGGCGCATGCAGATTCCATCCGAAATGATTCCATCCGTTATCTCGTTGAGACGAGAGCAACGTTTTCTGCCGGCACAAACACTCCATTTTGGCTTGTAAGCAACCTGCAGGGACTCGGGTCGCCCGAAAAAAATAATGGTTTTGTACGGGCCGCAGTTTTCCAAGACATTGACCGCAGCAAGAGGTTTTCCTGGGGCGCAGCAGTAGATCTTGTCGCTTCGTGGAGATCAACTGCCCCATTTTCCATACATCAATTATATGGAGAGATAAAATACCGTTCTTTAGGCGCAATGATCGGTAGTAAGGAGATATGGAGCAGTTTTAATAATCCACGCTTGTCCTCAGGTAACCTACTTTTCTCCGGAAATGCTTTGCCCGTGCCGCAACTGCGTGTCGGCATATTTGATTATGCCGATTTCTGGGGAACAAAAGGCTGGTTCGCTGTGAAGGGATATATCTCATACGGAATGTTCACCGATGGAAGATGGCAGAAATCTTGGGCCGCCGACACGCCCAAATCGAAACGTGCGGAGAACGTTCTGTTCCATTCAAAAGGACTATGGCTGCGTGGCGGTAATCCCTCAAAATTCCCGCTTGTCGGTGAGGTGGGGATAGAGATGGCGACTCAATTCGGAGGGAAAGCCTATAAAAATGGTGAATCCTTGTCACTTGGTAGCAGTCTGAAGCATTGGGTGAGAGCATTTTTCCCTACTTCAACCACACTTGACACATTTCTTGGCGAAACCACAAGTATCGATGGGAATATGGTCGGAGAATACACCATAGCTTTGTCATGGATTCCAAACGCCGATTGGAAAATAAGAGCATATTTCGAGCATTATTTCGAAGACCAGTCGCAGATGACTTTCGAATATGGCTGGAAAGATGGTCTGTGGGGCATCGAGGCTCGGCTGCCCAAGAATCCTTTCGTGACGACATTTGTGTATGAATTTCTTTATTCCAAGGATCAGACAGGCGCAGTGCTGCACAACAGTTCCGACAAGGTGCCGGAGCAAGTCAGCGGACGCGACAACTACTACAATCATTCAATCTATCCGGGTTGGCAACATTGGGGGATGGGAATCGGCAATCCCCTCGCAATCTCCCCACTATACAACCGTAGCCACCTGCTCACATTCATGAACACTCGCATAGTGGCTCATCATTTCGGCATAGCCGGCAAGCCACATCCCGAGGTAGACTACAGACTTCTGCTATCCTTCTCCCGAAACTGGGGTACATATCAGTATCCATCTCCGGAAATATTGGGGAATTTCAACGCAATGCTTGAAGCGACGTGGAAACCCAGTAAATTAAAAGGATGGTATTTCTCCGGTGCAATTGCAGGCGACTCCGGCAAACTTCTCGGTAAAAGTTTTGGCGGCATGATCTCCATAGGGAAAACCGGATTCTTTAAATTATGATATCCAAAACCCAATATGCAAAAATGAAACAGAATCATATAAAAAAATTTTTCTGGAGATATCTCTTCATCAGCATAGCGTTGACTGCATTATCCACATGCCAGAAAGCCCCGATCAACGGAGACCTTGACGGTCAATGGCAGGTAATGTCGGTAGAACCGGAGCCTGACCGACAACCGTTTGATGTCAACATATACTACTGTTTCTACCTCCACACCTGTCATCTCACATCGTATGGAGAGGGTGTATGGACTACCGGCAATTTCTCTTTTGACGGAGAATCGCTTTCCCTTGATTTCCCTTATCTTGATATGGAAAAACCGTTGGCAAGCGAGAAGCTAAGTCAATTCGGGATATCATCAAATCCCGTCACATTTGACGTGGCTCATCTTGACAATAAGAAAATGATTCTCAAGAATGGCAACACCACCGTCACCCTCCGGAAATTCTAAGCCGGGATGGTCTGCATCCCTCCTCTGACCGTCCCGCACCCGCCCCCTAAAGGGAGAGAACAAGCCACTCTTGACGCACTAAAGTATTTGTTCATCAAGTGATCTGCCGGCAAGGCAGATTCCTCCTCAAGTATAACCTATAAACAATCATCTTAAACCCATGTCTGGATTCACACCGGAAAAAATCGAGAGCGACCGTAGGCTTCTCGAGCTTCTATCGCAAAATTTCGGCAATATTTCAAGTGCTGCCACCGAAATAATAAATCTCGAAGCCATATTAAATCTTCCCAAAGGCACAGAGCATTTCATCGCCGACATACATGGCGAGGCTGACGCTTTCCGTCATATCCTGAAGAATGCATCGGGCAATATAAAGAGGAAAGTCAACGAACTTTTCTCCACAACTATGCGTGAGGACGACATAAGACAACTATGCTCACTCATATATTATCCGGAACGTAAACTCGCACTGATGCGTTCTTCCGAGACTCATATCGAGAATTTCTATAAGATCACTCTACACCTGCTTATAAAGGTGCTCCAAGAGGTCTCGTCAAAATATTCCCGATCAAGGGTAAGGAAGAGTCTGCCGAAAGAATTTGCCTATATTATCGAGGAACTTCTTCATGAGTCGCCATTTGAGGAGAACAAGCAATTATACTACAACCGTATCATCGAGACAATCATATCCACCGGACAAGCGGAGGAGTGCATACGCGCCATATCCAACGTGATACAGCGTCTGAGCATTGATCAGCTGCATCTACTCGGCGATATATATGATCGTGGAGACGGTGCACATATCGTCATGGATACTCTTCTGGAATACAAAGGCTTCGACATACAGTGGGGCAATCATGACGTGCTTTGGATGGGTGCAGCATGTGGCAACGAATGCTGCATAACCAACGTGCTACGTGTGTCGTTACGGTATGGTAACATGGCTACCCTCGAAGACGGATACGGCATCAATCTCGTGCCTCTCGCCACGTTCGCCATGGAGACATACGGAGACGATCCCTGCGACGTGTTCATGCCTAAATCAAGTTCAGATGAAGCGATTTCCGACAAGAACCGTCGTCTGATAGCAAAGATGCACAAGGCAATATCCATCATACAGTTCAAACTCGAAGGTCAGATGATTGTCCATCATCCGGAATGGAAAATGGACGACCGGCGACTGCTCCATAAAATCGACATGACATCGGGCACGATATCTCTCAACGGAACCTCTTATCCTCTCTCCGACTCAAATTTCCCGACAATTGATCCTGCCGACCCATATAGGCTATCCACAGAGGAGCAACTACTGATGGAGAAGCTGCTACATTCTTTCTCCGTCAGCGACAAGCTGAAACGCCATATCAGTATCTTCTTCTCTCATGGCAGTCTGTTCCAGATATGCAATTCCAACCTTCTTTTCCATGCCTCAATACCACTCAACGAGGATGGAAGTCTGAAAGAGGTAGAGGTCAATGGCAAGCCCTACAGCGGTCCGCAGCTGCTTAAGCAGATAGAGATGCTTCTGCGCTCCGGATATAACACCGACACCCCGGAGCCGGAACGGCGTAATGCTATCGACTACTATCTATACGCATGGTGTGGACCTGACTCCCCGCTATTCGACAAATCAAAGATGGCCACTTTCGAACGTTATCTAATAGCCGACAAAGCCACCCATCATGAGGAGAAAGGACATTATTATCATCTGCGCGGACAAGAGGAGGTCTGCGACAATATCCTCGATGCTTTTGAAGTCACCGGGGAACACCGCCACATAATCAACGGGCACGTGCCGGTAAAGGCGGGAGACGGTGAAAATCCGGTAAAAGCCAATGGAAAACTGATGGTAATCGACGGTGGTTTCTCAAAGGCGTATCATGCCACCACTGGAATAGCCGGTTATACTCTCGTATACCACAGCCGTGGCTTTGAGCTTGTGCAGCATGAACCATTCTCCTCTGCTGATGAGTCTGTGAAGAACGGCACAGACATCATTTCCATAAACCGTCTCGTAGAACTTAACTCTCATCGAGTGAGAGTAAGAGACACTGACCGGGGGAAGGAGCTCACCGGACAGATACAGGAACTGCGTGAACTTCTCTACGCCTACCGCCACGGTCTAATTAAGGAACGGAAATGATGCCATTGAGCATACTCATGAAACAATTGATACAATGAAATTTATAAAACTTCATTGGTATAATAAAAAGAGGAATCAGATAATTTCCGGATTATCTGATTCCTCTTTTTATTTATATTTATTCGGCTTGACAAACGTCATGATTCCGTCGAGGCAAACTCCATTAAATATGCCTTTATGAATGCATCTATATCGCCATCCATGACTCCATTGACGTCGGAAGTCTGATAATTCGTGCGGTGGTCTTTCACGCGACGGTCATCAAACACGTAGCTTCGTATCTGGCTACCCCATTCGATTTTCTTCTTGCCTGCCTCAATCTTAGCCTGCTCTTCCATGCGGTGGTTAAGCTCCTTCTCATAAAGGATTGATTTCAACTGACGCATGGCATTCTCCTTATTCTTCGGCTGGTCGCGGGTCTCGGTATTCTCAATGAGGATCTCCTCCTCCTCGCCGGTGTAGGGGTCCTTATACTGATAACGCAGACGCACGCCGGATTCCACCTTATTGACGTTCTGACCGCCGGCACCTCCCGAACGGAAGGTATCCCACGACACACGCGCCGTCTCCACGTTGATCTCTATCGTATCGTCAACAAGAGGAGTCACAAAGACAGATGCAAATGAAGTCATTCGCTTTCCCTGTGCGTTATACGGACTAACCCTCACAAGACGATGAACGCCATTCTCGCTCTTAAGGAAGCCGTAGGCATAATCTCCCTCGATATTGATTGTCACCGACTTGATGCCGGCATCATCTCCCTCGAGCAATTGCGCTATCGAGGTCTTGTAGCCATGTTTCTCCGCATATCTGAGATACAGACGCATAAGCATCTGCGCCCAATCCTGACTCTCTGTGCCGCCGGCTCCGGAATTTATCTTAAGCACGACGCCAAGTTTATCCTCTTCACGCCGAAGCATGTTGCGCAATTCAAGCTTCTCCAGGCTATCCATGACACGCTCATACTGGGCATCGACCTCCTCTTCCGTCACAAGTTCCTCCTTTATGAAGTCAAAGGCAAGCTGAAGTTCCTCCACCTGCTTCTCAAGCTCCGTGTAGGAATCGATCCAGAAATGAAGCTCCTTGATCTTTCTCATCTGAGCCTCCGCTTTCTCTCGGTCTTCCCAGAAATCTGCCACGTGGGTGCGGAGCTCCTCCTCCTCCACTTCTATCTTCTTGCTGTCTATGTCAAGGTATCTCTTGAGCGCGCCCTGTCGTTCGGCGGCCTCCTTGAGTTGTTCCTGTGTAATCATATATGTATATTCCTTTTTTCTTTGCTTAGGCTATGAGTGAATCCGATCAGTATGCATACATCGCCTCAATCTCCTTGGAATAGCGTTTAGCCACTACCGGACGTCTCACCTTCATCGTGTTTGTCACCTCCCCGTTCATTATGGAGAAATGATGCGGCAACAATGTGATTCGCTTTATCTTCTCATATTCCGCCAGACCGTACTGCACTCCGTTGATCTGCTCCATCATGAACGCCACTACCTTCGGGTCTGACACGAATTTCTCAGTGTCATCGCTCGGTATGCCGTTCTGAGAGGCCCACGCACGAAGCTGCGAAAGATTCGGCACGATAAGGGCGGTGACGAATTTACGCTGGTCGCCTATGACGGCTGCCTCATCGATATATTTATTCTCAGCAAGGCGACTCTCAAGCATCTGGGGGGCAATATATTTACCATTTGAGGTCTTGAAGAGATCCTTCACCCTCTCTGTCAGCACAAGCGCACCGCTCTCCGTGAAATATCCGGCATCCCCGGTGCGGAAATATCCATCATCAGTAAATGCCTGGAGGTTTGCCTCCTCGTTCATATAGTAACCGGCTGTCACTGTCGGACCCTTGACAAGTATCTCTCCATTCTTATCGATCCTTACACTCAAACCAGGGAGCGGAATGCCCACCGTGCCTATCTCATACCCGACAGGAGGATAATACGACACCGTGGCGGTCGTCTCGCTTAAGCCATAACCGATGGTCACCTCTATGCCAACTGAACGCATGAACTCCACAATCCTGTCGCTTAGAGGTGCTCCGGCGGTGGGGAACATATTAGGCTCAGGTATTCCTATCGCCATTTTTAATTTCCGGAATACATTCTTATCCCAGAACTGATATTCCTTCTCCAGAAACCATGGCACTCGCTTACCAAGACGCTTATAATCGAGATTTCTCTTCCTGCCGCATCTGATAGCCCTGCCCACCATCATCCGCTGCATCTTACTCATGGTCGCGATCTTCTCCTTGACGGCGGCATACACCTTCTCCCAGAATCGGGGCACACAGCACATCAGATTGGGATGGACATCATGGATAGTGTCCTGGATGACACGCGGATCGTAGTTTACGGCAATCGCCACTCCTCGGCTTATGCAATAATAGCACCATGCTTTCTCCAATATATGGCTCATCGGCAGGAATGCCATCGACAGATCAGTATCTTTCACCTGCTTCAACAGGCGGATATGAGTCTCTATTGCAGCATCATAATTGGCATGGGAGATTACGACTCCTTTCGGTTCGCCGGTGGTGCCCGACGTATATATGAGTGTAGCCATATCTTCCGGCAAGCCCCTTCCGGCCCTCGCCTCAACCTCCTTCGCCACGTCATCGGAAGCCTCCATTCCCATACGCACGAAATCATCCCAGAATATCGTGACCGTATCGTCAGCCTCAAGCTTCAGCTCGTCATTCTTGAATACGACTATCTTCTTGATTGAATCGGGATTCTTTTTCCAATGATTGTATGCAAGCGGATATTGATGTGAGTCGCCGACAAACAACACCTTGGCTCCACCATTATTGACGATAAAGTCAAATTGATCCTGCGAGGAATTGGCATATATCGGTATGGCGGAAAGACGGTTGCGGAACCCACCAAGCTCGGTGATCAGAATCTGCGGGGTGTTGGGCGAACAGATTGCGATTGTGTCTTTCTCAATCAGTCCTATTCTGGCAAGTGCCTTACCAGCCACCTCTACCTGCAGACCGAAATCATTCCATGACGTGGACTGCCATTCTCCATCTTTGCGCCAGCAGAAACGATATGCCTCTCGGCTTCCGTAGCGTTTTGCCTGCGCAGATACTATATCTACTAATCTGTTTGCCATAATTACATGCATTTTAGAGAGATAGCTTATATCTTAGCAATAAAGCCACCTCTCGTTCACACATATTCGTGATTTCACGCCGTAAAGTTAGCAATTTTTTATGGAATATGCCGATTCATACCCCTTTTATTTCAACCTTTTATTCAATTCTCCGGACAACGGAGATGCTGAAAATAGCAATCAAGCACGTCTTTAGCGGCGGTAAACGACGACTGTTCGTTGTTGAGCACCCTCAGCTCCTTCTGTTCAAGAAGGGCACGCACTTCCGGCATATTGTAGAAATTATGACGCAGCTGTTCGTCGATTGTCTCCATCATCCAGTACTTCGCCTGCTCGTTGCGCTTGCGCTCAAAATAGCCTGTGCTCTTGACGTAGGCGAAATAGCGGTCTATCATATCCCACACCAGGTCTATGCCGAGTTCATAATATCCGCTGTAGGTCAGAACCTCCGGCTTCCATTTACTCGGTGTGGGTGGGAATAGGAACAGTGCGTTGCGGAATTGTGCCGCCGCCAACTTGGCACGGTCCACGTTGTCGCCATCGCATTTGTTGATCACTATGCCGTCTGCCATCTCCATTATGCCTCGTTTTATGCCCTGAAGCTCATCGCCCGTGCCGGCAAGCTGGATAAGGAGGAAGAAGTCTACCATGGAATGCACCGCAGTCTCGCTCTGCCCTACCCCGACTGTCTCCACAAATATATTGTCATAGCCTGCCGCCTCACATAGCACTATGGTCTCGCGTGTCTTTCTTGCGACACCTCCCAACGAGCCTGCCGAGGGGGAAGGACGGATAAAGGCATCCTTCTGCTGCGACAGTTTCTCCATACGGGTCTTGTCGCCAAGGATACTCCCCTGTGTGCGCTCGCTACTTGGGTCGATGGCAAGGACAGCAAGTTTCCCACCATTCTTAAGCACGTGAAGACCAAATACGTCTATCGACGTGGATTTCCCTGCTCCCGGCACACCCGTGATACCTATTCTCCTGGAATTGCCCGAATATGGCAGACATTTCTCTATCACCTCCTGAGCTATCGCCTGATGGGATTCCGCAAGACTCTCCACGAGTGTCACTGCACGCCCGAGGATGCTGACATCCCCTTTCCTTATCCCTTCCACATAATCGTTAACGCTGAGTTCACGCTTGCGCGCCCTGCGCATATTACGGTATGGATTGGTGATCGGCTGCGATCCGACTCCGGCATTCACCTGCAATCCCTTATAGTCTTCATGGTTCTCTGGATGTTCCATTTTCTTATCTGGTTAATTCTTTATCTTTATTTTTAACGTAGCCAAACAATAGTCATTCCTTCACGCCTACAATATTGGCAGTGCGTAGAGGATGAAGTGGGTCATTAGTCACGACATCCACATTAATGCGGAATGGTCCGGACGGGAGATTGCCAAGCGATATACGCCCCGCCACCTTCCCGGTGGCTCCACCCTTCAACTTACGCGGATACTCCTTTATCTCCACATTCTTATCGGCGGAATACACGCGGTCAATCTGCAATACGGATTTACCGTCATTATAGATTCCGAATTCAAAATCCCGGTATCCAGTAGCCACGTCCTCTCCGAAATCCACAAATTCCGGCACGAGATATGCCCTCGGACCCTTCTGTATCTCCTCTGCTGTCATACCCCTGCTGTCGGGCACTATTATGGCATCCACCTTTATTTCCCGACGGTCGGCACTGCTGCAACCCTTACCCGGAAACACCTCCACCAAGTATTCCGCCGGACCATTAAGTTTCTCCTTATTGGTATTAAGATAGAAGCCGAACGTGCCAAGTTCGCCGGGTGCAAGTTGCTTAGGTGTGAGATTGACGTCTATGGCATCTGTCGTGGTCTTCCATTCGGGTCGCAACGTGTCGTTGCCCTGATTGTAGACGTTGATAAACGCATGGCGTGATGACCCGCGCTTCACCTCCCCCATAGAATGTGACAGACTTTCAAAACGCAATGCCCCCGCCTCGTATGGATAATATGACTCAAGAGTAGATGCGGAGCCTATGACGGTGCCCGTTATCCTTATCACGCTCTGCTCGTTGTCTTTTCCGACAAAAACACGGATTGTCTTGTCAAACGGTCCGGGTCGACGGGCAGGGTCGTAGGTGAACTCGATTGTCGCAGTGTCGCCTGGAGCTATCATGTCGCGTGGATAATCCGCGGCCGTGCAGCCACAGCTCGGACGCACATTGCGTATGAAGGTAGGGGCATCACCGCTATTTACGAAGCTGAGGCGCCCCTTACGCGGACCCTCCTCCTCTCGGAACGCGCCATAATTATAATGAGTGGACAGCCATGTCACTTTTGCCGGGGTCATGAAAACTGCCCAAGCTGCCGCGACACACAGGATTATAGCTATTTCCCTTTTCATCTTCAGAATTTATTTCGGCGAGACCGTACCGCGAATCTTAAGCCTCACCTTCGATGGATTTCCATTGCATTTCACGGTCACTACCTTGGTGAATCCTCCGGGACGACCCAGCGGATTGTAGCTCACCTTTATGACACCGCCCTTTCCGGGGGAGACCGGAGCCTTCGGATATTCCGGCTTGGTGCAGCCACATTCTGCCTTTGCCTCATAGAATATCAGATTGCCTCCCCCCTCATTCTTAAAGGGAAATTCGCAACAGACCGGACCTCCATCCTCCTTGATCATTCCGAAATCATGCACAGTATTCTCAAATTTCACGGATGCCTTCTGCCCGCCTCCGCCTGCCATGAGCCCGAAGGTAGTGGCAAATGCCACCGACGCGGCAAAAGCCATGCCGAACAACGCTTTTATCTTCATATCTTAAAATTACATTTATATTGATAACTTATAGACGCTTCCAAACGCCAATTAGTTTAAACGCCATGACCGACACGAAGCTCCGGCAAGGGGTTCAGACTGCAAAAATAGCAATTTTTCCGCTTTCCCCAATTCTTTTTCATGTATTGTTTGCATCCACATAAATCTTCTTATTTTGTTTCATGATTATTTTTTTACTAATTTTGCAGAAATTACTGTATTCCGGACAGAAAAAAAATCATACATCCGGATTTATTTATCAATGGAAAAGATTATCGCCCCCGTCGACAAAGATTTGGTCATGAGCGAATTGACTCATGACAAACTTTTACGGCATGCCAATAAAGGCGACAATGAAGTATATATTGTCGACGCCTTCAATGCTCCGTCCGTCATGAAAGAGATCGGACGGCTTAGGGAAATTGCATTCCGCGATGCCGGAGGAGGCACCGGACTCGCCTGCGACATCGATGAGTTTGACACAATGGAGTCACCATGTCAGCAACTTATCGTGTGGGATCCGCACGACCGCGAGATTGTCGGAGGATACCGGTTTATCCTTGGCGAGAATATACGGCTAAAGGATGGCGTGCCTAATATCGCCACTTCCCACATGTTCCGGTTCTCCGACAAATTTCTCAACGAACTCCTTCCGTCAACTCTTGAACTTGGACGCTCTTTTGTGGCTACGACTCATCAAAGCACCAAGTCGCACTCCAAGGCTCTCTATACTCTCGACAATCTGTGGGATGGTCTCGGTGCGCTCACGGTGATTTACCCCCAGATAAAGTATCTATTCGGGAAAGTCACCATGTATCCCTCCTTCGGGACGGAATGTCGCGACATGTTGCTTGGATTCCTTCACAAATATTTCCATGATGAGGAGAATCTCGTCACGCCTATCGATGAGCTCCCGAGCGATGCCCGGTCGGAAAGGGTGCAGAGCCTCTTCACCGGTGGTTCTTTCAAGGAAGACTATCGCATACTCAACCATTGCATTCGGGAAAGAGGACGCAATATCCCCCCACTCGTGAATGCCTACATGTCGTTGTCGCCGACTATGAGAGTGTTCGGCACTGCAATCAACCATGAGTTTGGAGAAGTGGAGGAGACCGGTATTTTCTTTAAGATCTCGGAAATTTTCGAGGAGAAGAAACGTCGCCACATACAGACGTTCATGGAATCGGGATTCATGTCTGATTCGCCCCACCTGTCATGACCGGCAACGTTCTTTCCACTCAACCAACACGATATATGATATGAGAAATGTAGTAGTGACAGGAGCTGACGGATTCATAGGCAGCCATCTTACGGAGGCTCTTCTCCGCGAGGGTTGCCACGTGAAGGCTCTCGCTCAATATAATTCCTTCAACAACTGGGGATGGCTCGAAGGGATACGCAACCCCGAACTGGAGATCGTGACCGGCGACGTGCGCGACCCTAATTTCTGCCGCACTCTCGTAAAGGGTGCCGACACGGTGTTCCATCTCGCCGCCCTCATCGCCATACCCTACAGCTATGTGGCACCCGACAGTTATGTCGATACCAACGTGAAGGGGACCCTCAACATTTGCCAAGCCGTAAAGGATGAGGGCACGCCTCGTCTCCTCGTGACTTCTACATCCGAGGTGTATGGCACCGCCAGATACGTCCCCATCGATGAGAAGCATCCCAAGCAGCCGCAGAGTCCGTATTCCGCCACAAAAATCGGTGCCGACGCTATTGCCCTGAGCTTCCACAACGCTTTCGACATGAACGTGACCGTGGTGCGTCCCTTCAACACGTATGGTCCGCGACAGAGCGCACGCGCCATAATACCGACAATCATAACGCAGATTGCTTCCGGAATCAGGCAGATAAAGGTGGGCGACCTGTCGCCTACCCGCGACTTCAACTATGTGGAGGATACCTGCCGTGGATTTATCGAGATCGCCAAATGCGGGAATGCATCCGGCGAGGAGATAAATATAGCTACGCAGAGGGAGGTCAGCATGGAGACGACGCTGAAGACTATCGCCCGGCTTATGGATGCCAACGTGGAATGGGTGGTCGACCCGCAGCGTCTGCGCCCTGCCGGAAGCGAGGTGTTCCGGCTGCTCGGTTCAAATGAAAAGATACGCCGGCTGACGGGATGGGAGCCACGCATATCGCTCGAAGAGGGACTACGCCGCACTATCGACTGGATATGCAGCGACGATAATCTGAAAAATTACAAACCCAATATCTACAACAGATGAAGAACCAACAACTCACGGTATTATTTCTCGGAGGTGCCAGACGTGTGTCGCTGGCTGAACTTCTCATTCGCAGTGGGAAACGCATAGGCTATGATGTAAAGATCGTGAGCTACGAGCTTTCTGAAGACGTGCCTATTTCTCTTGTCGGACAAGTGGTGAAAGGTCTTAAATGGAATGATCCGGATGTGGTCACGGATATTGAGCGGGTGGTGAAAGAATTTGATATCAACATAATTCTCCCGTTTGTAAACGGGGCAATTGAGATTGCCTCTATATGCCGCGACAGGATGCCGTCGGTGTTCGTGCCCGTCACCGACTTCGAGACTGCCTGCAAGCTCTTTGACAAGGCGGAGGCTGCAAAGGTGTTCAAGGAAGCGGGATTGCCGATACCACGCACTTACAGCGTGCTCTCCGCCCAGATGCCGGCAATTGCAAAGCCGCGTAAGGGTGGTTCATCTCGGGGAATACATATTTTCCACAACATGGAAGACCTTATGCATCTGCATGACCTGAAAAGCTATCTGGTGCAGGAATATATACCCAATTGTAAGGAATATACCGTAGATTGCTACATTAGCCGCGATGGTGAGATCCTCACCACTGTGCCACGCGAGAGAATCGAGATTATGGGGGGTGAATCCACACGCACACGCACATGCCGCAACTCGATCCTTGAGGAGCTGAGCCGGAAAGTGATAGAGACGTTCTCTCTCCGTGGACCCGTCAACCTCCAGTTCCTTCATGACCTTGATTCCGACAGATACCTGCTCATGGAGGTCAATCCAAGACTCGGTGGCGGGGTGATCTGCTCGATATTCGCCGGGGCTCCTATCACCGACTATATCATAGACGAGGCTCTCGGTGTGGAGTTGTCGCCATGCAACGATTGGGCTTCAGACACTCTTATGGCAAGATATTTCAAGGAAGCTATCTTCTATGAAGACCGTTAAGACACTATGGCTCATCCCCGCAAGAGGGGGCAGCAAGGGGATTCCGGGAAAAAACATAAAGCCGTTTCTCGGACGACCGCTCGTATGCCGGGCTGTTGATCAGGCGTTGGAATGTGCCGCTGTCGGCGACGTCGTTTTCGTGTCGACTGATTCTGAAGAGATTGCAAAGGCTGCCGAAAGCAGCGGCATACAGATCCCCTTCATGCGTCCGGATATTCTCGCGTCTGACACGGCTTCAAGCTATTCCGTCATAATGCACACCCTCTCGGAGTTCGAGAAGAGAGGATTGGAGTTTGACCGGGTGGTGCTTTTGCAACCCACGTCGCCGCTGCGACGCATCGACGACATCTGTAAGGCTTCCGCACTATGGTCAAAGGATGTAGACATGGTGGTGTCGGTATGCGAGGCAAAGACCAATCCGTATTACAACGCTTTCGAGACTGACTCAGAGGGTATGCTCCACATATCCAAAGGCGACGGGCACTTCACACGCCGTCAGGATGCCCCGAAAGTATGGGAATATAACGGTGCAGTCTACGTCATGACTGTCAGCTCGCTCCGCAAGGGGGATTTCTCCTCATTCTCACGCATACTCCCCTCCCCCATGCCATCCTTACGTTCTGTGGATCTCGACACCCCCGACGACTGGATCATTGCAGAAACATTATTCTCACGATTAAATGATATCACCCCAGACAATCCTTAAGAAATATTACGGCTATTCATCCTTCCGACCGGGACAGGCGGAGATTGTGGACGCCATTCTCCAAGGACGCGACGCGCTTGCCCTAATGCCTACGGGAGGCGGTAAATCCATCTGCTTCCAGGTGCCCGCCCTCATGCTCCCGGGATGCGCGATCGTAATCTCTCCGCTGATCGCTCTCATGAATGACCAGGTGCTCGCGTTGCGTGCCAACGGCATCCCTGCCGCCGCCATACATTCCAATCAGGATGAATACATAAACCGTGATAGCTACGACAAGGCGATAAAAGGGGAAATGAAGATCATATACATCTCTCCGGAACGAATGACCGCCGACATTGACCTTATCGCTTCCAAAATAAACGTGTCGTTGGTAGCGATTGATGAGGCACACTGCATTTCACAATGGGGACACGATTTCCGCCCCGTCTACACATCGCTAAGATACATCAAGGAGAGATTTCCCGGTGTGCCGGTGATGGCTCTGACCGCCACCGCCGACAGGCTGACGCGTACCGACATATCGACTGCCCTCGGACTTGACGACCCGTTCTGCTGGACCGGTTCGTTTGACCGTCCCAACATCTCAATATCCGTGATGAATGACCCCGGGAAGAAGCAGCGTCTGAAAATAATCTCATCGCTCATCGAGAAATATCATCTTGACTCGGGCATCGTATATTGCCTGAGCCGAAAGAAGACAGAGGAGATGCATGCCGCCTTGACGGAACTCGGATACCGGTCGGTGTGCTATCATGCCGGAATGACACCTCAGGATAGGGAGGCGTCGCAAAAAGCGTTTGTCGACGGCGATGTGCAGGTGGTATGCGCCACGATAGCCTTCGGAATGGGCATCGACAAGAGCAACATACGATGGGTGGTCCACAACAATATCCCCGGCAATATCGAGAGCTATTATCAGGAGATCGGACGTGCCGGACGCGACGGATTGCCATCTGAGGCAATAATGTTCTACAATTTCGCCGACATAATGATGCGGCGCAACTTCGTCGACGAGTCGGGACAGAAAGAGATAAACAGTGAGAAACTTGATTTCATGCAGAAGTTTGCCGAAGCGTCGATATGTCGCCGACGAATCCTACTCAGCTATTTCAGCGAGGAGACCACCCACGACTGCGGCAACTGCGACAACTGCCGGAATCCACGCCGACGCTTTGACGGAACCATCCTCGCGCAGAAAGCCCTGAGCGCAGTGATAAGGATCAATGCTCAGGAAGCGATGAATACGGTGATCGACATTCTGCGCGGATCCAACCGTGCCGACATCGTAAAGAAGGGCTACAACCGCATAAAGACATACGGCGTGGGTGCCGACCTCTCATCAAGGGTGTGGCATTCCTATATGCTTCAGATGATTCAGCTCGGACTCTTTGAGGTGGCGTATGAAGAGAATTTTCACTTGCGCCCCACCCCATACGGGATACGCGTGGTGAAGGGGTTGGAGAGGATTGAGCTGTCGCTGTTCCAGGAATCCGACTATTATTCTTCAGGCAAGAAGCGCACCCAGGCAGAGCCGAAAATCGTAGTCAAAAAGACACCGGAAGAGCAGCTCACCGATATATTGAAGACCCTCCGTAAAGAGATTGCCGGGAAAGAAGGTATTCCGGCATATATGGTGTTCTCCGACGCATCTCTGGAGGATATGGTGAGGGTAAGACCCACCGATATGGAATCATTTGCCACCGTATCGGGAGTGGGCGACGTGAAACTGTCGCGCTATGGAAAGACCTTCGTCAGCGAGATAAGGAAATTCCAAGGACTGCCCAAAAGCCTTCCCGCAGGATCAAGCGCGAAGGAATCTTTGAGGATGTTCAATTCCGGGATGAAACCGGCGAATATAGCCTCCGTAAGAAACGTTTCCATCAGTACCGTATATTCCCATCTTATCCAGTTTGCCGACAATGATATGCTCTCCGACTTCCGTCGCTTGCTGACAAACGAACAATACGGCATCGTATGTCACGTATTCAAGAATGATGCGGAAAAGGCTTATCAGACTCTCAACAACCTATACGCCATACCCTCCCATATAATCCGGGCAGCTCTCGCCGAGCAAAGATATAGGGAACGTCATGGGAATCCGGGTTAGAACTGGAAGAAAATAGAAATACAATTATCTTATAATTAATAATATATCACAATACGAAGTATTTTTTTGAGAAAAATACTTCGTATTTGAAAATTTATTATTAACTTTGCAGCCGTAAACGCTGAAAGGCAATCGGGGCGTAGCGCAGTCCGGTTAGCGCACCTGCTTTGGGAGCAGGGGGTCGAAGGTTCGAATCCTTTCACCCCGACTTAGTAAGACTGAGTGTCGGTTTCATTTTTTGATACCGACACTCTTTTTTATCCCATACTCTTCCATTCTATTGCCGGGTTCGGTCTACCATATCATCAGGTTCACGAAAACGGGACAATCCTTCGTCCATAGATCAGGAACGTCCCATCCGGACGTATCGCCTCAAGACGACGTAGCCACCCTTTCATATATTTCCACGCCACTTTGCTCTTCCGGTAATGGCATACTCTCGCAATATATATCTTTGAGAACAATTCCTCCGGAATACCGCCGTTTAAGACCCGCAACGTCTCCTTCCCAACTATCCCGTCAGGCTTGGTCCCGATAATCCGCTGCACATCCTTTATACGTGCTGCACCACTTCCCCATATCCAGTCGACTATAAGATTCGCCAACCCTTGGCTCTCTATCTCATCCCCACGGCAACGGTCCCAGAACATCCGTTTGAGCACATCGCGCCAATCCTCATAACTGATATCCCTCAGATCTGAAGGCGACGGCTCACGCCGCCCATTCTGACGGCACCACGATTTATAAGTGGTCAATGTGACGTCAATCATCGTCTCCCCTCCGGGATCATCCTTATCATCACTCCAACCCTTTATCCGGGCACGACGGAATTGCTCATCATAAGGGAGCGACAGATCCTTACCCTCATCCCCATACACACCGGCTGCAAAATGCATTATCAACGGTATCATTCTCTCAAAATTTGCCATATCTTTTTTCCGCGAAATTACGTCAACTCACCCCGCCATCTACGTTATTCTAAAACTTTCTAACCCTCAATATCATAAAAAATCCGACATTTTACACACGGATAATACGTTTTCAGAGATTACTTAGTAATTTTGCAATCCGAACGACAATTTGAAGCAATCATGGATTTTTCTAAAATTGAACTTGACGTACACACCCACACACTGGCAAGCGGACACGCATTCAGCACCATTCAGGAAATGGCAAAGGCGGCTTCTGAAAAGGGTCTTAAATTCTTGGGCATCACTGAACACACTCCGGGTATACCCGGCTCTTGCGAACTAATCTATTTCCGCAATCTCCACGTAGTGCCACGCAATATGTATGGGGTGAATCTACTGCTCGGAGCGGAAATCAATATCCTAAACCCGGACGGCACACTCGACATCGACGAAAGCCTGATGGAGAAACTTGACCTCCGCATTGCCGGAATACACTCCCTATGCTACCGCTGGGGCACACGTGAGGAAAACACCGCCGGAATGATAAAGGCGATATCTCACCCGCTCATCGACATCATAAGCCATCCCGGCGACGGCACCGCCGACCTTGAATTTGAGCCGATAGTACGTGCCGCAAAGGAGCATAACACACTTCTTGAGATCAACAACAGTTCTCTCAAACCGATACGCAATAAAGCCACGGCAAGAGACAACAATCTGGAGATACTGCGTCTGTGCAAACGCTACGAACTCCCCGTGATACTTGGCAGCGATGCCCATATATCATTCGACATAGCCAACTACGAATACCTACCCACCCTCCTTCACGAGACCGAATTTCCCGACGACCTGATCATCAACACCTCCGTCGCTAAATTCAAATCCTTCCTCAAACCCGGCTACCACGGCATCCTTTAACTATCTACCACAATATCTTATTTCCCAATTAATTACAAATAAAGCACAAAATTAGTCAAAAAAATCCCACAAAAAATTTGCACAAACAAAAAAAAAGCTCTAACTTTGCACTCGCAAAAGAGCGGGAACGGTGCGAAGCCGTAACTGACTTGGATGCAAGGAGAGATGGCAGAGTGGTCGATTGCGGCGGTCTTGAAAACCGTTGAGGGTCACACCTCCGGGGGTTCGAATCCCTCTCTCTCCGCAAGATTGAGTCTAACTAATTGATAATCAATAAGTTAGACTCAATCTCATTTTAGGTGGTCGGACAAAATTCGGACACTAATTTTGAGATTCAACCATATTCATCAATCGTAACATTCTTAAAGTTTGCTAAGAATGTTAAAAAAATGTATTCTTCCAATTCGATCAACGAGGTATTGAAGTTCACCTATCCTAAATTGCATCATGGGAAATCATGGTATGTCGATTTTCTGAGCTACGATCCTGCGACGGCAAAGATGCGTCGGAAAAAATATATGCTCGATTCGATTCCCAAAATCACCGAGAGGCGGAAACGTGCCGCCGAAATGATCGATGCACTCATCCGTCAGCTCCGTTCCGGCTGGTCTCCGTGGGTCAACAAAACAGACAATCGAGGGTTCATCCTCCTTTCCGATGCTCTTGCAAAATACGCTGCAAGCGTTGAGCGAGTAGAACGAGCAAAAACGCGCAAAACCTACAGCTCAAAACTTACAATTTTACTCGAATATATCAACTCCCGATTACTACCCCCGAAATACGTATATCAATTCAATGCCTCCTTCATCAGTGACTTCCTCGATTACGTATATCTTGACCGCGAATGTAGCGCAAGAACACGCAACAATTATAGAGGTTGGTTATCGGCTGTTGCCGCCTTCTTCATGGAGCGTCAATACATCTCCTCAAATCCCGTGGAATTGATCAAGAACATTCCGGAGACTGCCAAAAAGCGGCAGCCGTTGACTCCGCAGATGCTTCACCAGTTGTCTGCATACCTTCTTGAGCATGACAAGATGTTTCTTTTGGCGTGCCGTATGGAGTATTACACGTTCATCCGCCCGGAAGAACTGTCACACATCCGTCTCCGAGATATCTCAATAAAGGAACAATCGGTGATAGTCCATGCTGATGTTTCAAAAAACAGACGTGATGGGAAAGTCGGACTCAATGAGTCAATCATCAGGCTCATGCTTGACCTTGACATCTTCTGTCATTCCGGCGATAGTTATCTCTTCGGTGCAAGGATGAAGACCTGCGAAAGGAAGGCAGACAGTGAGCAGTTCCGGCAAAGGTGGCTGTCTATCCGGAAGGCGTTGAACTGGGGAGACGAATATCAGTTTTACAGCTTGAAGGACTCCGGTATTCGTGACCTTGCAACCACTTCTGGCATCGTCATCGCGAGGGATCAGGCACGCCACACCGACATCTCCACCACTAACAGATATCTGAAGGGTGAAGATCTTCCCGTTCATAGCGAGACAAAAAACTTTAAAGGTATTCTCTAATACACATATATTTCCCCTTTAAACCGGTTAAACAAGTTAAACAAATTCTCATATCAATGATTAATTGCAAGTTGATATTTAAACAAATTGTTGAAATGTCGAGAATTTGTTGAAAATATTAAGGAAACATGGTAAAGAAATGACCGCCGACGTTCCTCCCGGAATGTCGGCGGTCGCCGTTTTTATGTCATTTAATGCTAAACTTGCTCTTTGTAGAATTCAACCATTTGATCAATCATCCAGTTGACTGTTCTTTTATAGCTGTTCTGGTTCTTATCAAGCTTGCTCATGGTGTTTGCCCAAAGAATCTGTTTACACTTCTCGAGGCATCCTATGACGGATTCCATTTCTTCCGTCTTCTCGAGTGTAAGGAGATAGCGGATATGTCCGTCAATTTCCCGGAACATTTCGTTCCTTTTCTCACACAGCTCCCTGTTCCTGGTTGCCTTCTCCACTCTTAGAGCGTGGATCTTCTCTTCAAATACATTCATTTTGATAAGGCTTTAAATGAATTATACATTATGTTGATGAACTCTATTGGGCACGAAAAAGGTTCCGCTCCCCATTGCCTTACACTCAGTCAGAGCAGCGGGCGCATTACACGCACCGCATGGGACGGAACCTAATGTCATTCCGCTCCCCATTGCGTTACACTCAGATTGAGCAGCGGGCGCATTACACGCACCGCATGGGACGGAACCTATATCGTAACTAACGGGCATAAAAAATGCCCGTCAGATATATTTGGCGGACTCAACCGCTCTGACTTTATGTAAGGCACTGCAAAGTTACGCATAAAATCCGGAACTGCAATAAAAATTTGAAAAATAATTAAAAAAAATCCCCTGACATCTGCCAAGGGATTCAAGAACTTTAATTTGTTTCTGAAGTAGCCGCCCTCACGGGCAATATCTTAAAATGCTGCCGCCTGCAGTTCCTCACTGAACTCCTTCACGGCGGCACTCAGTTTGTCGTATTGTTTCTGTCCGGCTTTTGCGACACCTGAAGTGTACTTTCTCATTAATGACGGATTTATTCCAGCACGTTCCGCCACTTTACTAACGTTCAGGAAATTGAAATAGTTGAAGAAAGACTTCATATCGTAATGATAGCAGAACTCAAGGTCAGGCAAACCAGATTTCAGTTCCTTGATTTCCCGGTAAGCCTCAAGCATATCGCCTATTGCAGCTCCTGCCGAATCTCCATAGCCGAGCAACGCGAAATCCTTGAATTCCTCCTTGACGTAGCAAGAGAAGTACCCATCTGAAGAAGTCTCAACAATAACATTCACTTTCATCTTATATTGTGTTTAGTGCCAATCATCTAAAAAACGAGGTTTTGAAGCCTCGTTTATCAACAATCCCCAAGAGCAGTCATATCCATGAAGCGCTCAGAAAGGAGAGGACTTGGTCCTCTCCTGAGATGGTTCAGAGACCCACCTCTTTTCTGATCTTGCGCTCCGTCAGCGGAGAAATCTCCTTGTTCCCGTGTCTTGGAATCGGGAAGTGTTTCCCATCGGGTGTCGACCAGATCTCATGGTTTGCGCCCTGCCTGACGAAGAAGCAACCGACAGAGGAAAGTTCCTCAATTAGATCTCGGTACTTCATGAAACAAAATTTAAAAGTTCTCTTGTTGATTATTCAACACTGCAAAGGTAGCAAAAATGTTCCATATATACAAATATTTTTTACTAAAATTTTTGAAGAAAGATATAATTTATAGTCAAAGCAGCTCATAAAAATAACCGGTCAACAGGCGGTCAAGACCGTCAGGTTTGACCGTCGCTTCTATCTTGTGGCAGACGAAACGTTTGTTCCGGATCATGAATATTGACGATACATCCGGAATAGTGTCAGACAGGAATTTGATAGCCATGCGCGCCCCTGTGTTTATCTTCATCGCTCCGGAGAGAGATTCAGATGCCAGAGTCTTCAGCCCCTCGATATCGATAAGCGACAGGCTCATGCCCTTCCCATATTTCATTACCTGACCATTCGCAAAACTCATCTCCATGCGCTCCACCGTGATAGGCTTCGGCAGCTTGACGGTGAATTTATTACCCTTCGGGTTCGTAACCTCCTGCGTCGCCCAGTCACCATTGTTGGCAATGGCGATATACATTGTCTCGATATTGTCCCCAGCCTCCGGCTCCTCCTCCCCGGCAATGACAGCCTCGATGTCAAGTCCTGCGGTATCCGAGCCGAGCGCACCGGCATCTGCAGCGCAATCCGCCCCGGGAGCCTCCAGGATCTCCCCGAAATACTCCATCTCGGCATATTGCGTCCCTGTCCCGGCATATTGCGTCACGCCCACCACCGTCAGGGCGCACGGCACTATCTTGATCTCAATCTCCGGATCCGTGTCCTCATTGTCACCGGTCATCCGCGGGCGACACATGTCGACCTCCAGGAAACCCGGCGCGTGACTTGTCATCCCCTCCTGATAGATGAAATGCCTGCCGTCGCTGCATCTCCAGACGCAATTCTTCCCCAGCTTGTCCCGGTTAATCTTCGCCCACTCAAACAATCCTTGGCTTGATCCCGTATCGATGATCGAGGCATTATTTGTGACAGACTCCGGCAACAGATAGTCAGAGCCGAAATCAGCGTCAAACCCCACACTGTCGTTGGTTATATCCTGCAGCTCGTCGCTATCCATTTCCGACGAGAACTCATCGGCAACATCCGAGATCACTGTCTGCTGCACGATTGACCCGTAATACTGCCCGAGGCTGACAAGCCTCATGCGCCTCTCCGTATAGTCCACCATGGTGACAAGCCCGAAGGTCTGCTCAATCTGCGACCACCACTCATTCACGGTCCAATGCGGCAGAGACCTCGCGCAAAGGATAGAGGACGTGGCGGTCGCCACGAATATCTTCCGGAAAAATTCATTTGTGTACAAACCGTTCTCCTCCGGATCCAGAGTGAACCCGGTAGCCTTGGCTACAAACTCCGCCATCTTCCAGAGATAGGGCTGTATCACCATGTTCCGGGCCTGGATATAGTTGCTCTCATTTGATGACGGTCTGTTAAGGATCTCATCCGTAGAGCTGTTGAGAATAGGGTATGCCACCCACGGATACTTGCTGCCATAGACATTCCCGAGCCATGTGTTGATGTTGTTGACAAAAGGATAATAGAAGGCATCCTCGTCAAGGCAGCGCAGATACACGTCGTTGACCGACACGTTACCGCGCTCATCCTCCGGAATCGTATATAACCCGAAATCCCCGGTCTCCGTTTTCCATCCGTATGCCGACCAATCGGGCCACGTCACCTCATACCAGTTCCCCATGTCAAACTCGTCGACATAGAGCTTGTCAGCCTTATTACCGAAGTTATACGCCGCACCCTCGCCAAGCAACTGCACCTTAACCGACTTATCAGATATTGAAGTTATATGAGCCTCGCCGACGATTACCGGCTGGTTATCCACAATCAGCCGGGCGGCATAACGCTTTGATTCCTTCGTCACATCGATACGGTTGATGTGCCCGAAAATCCTGAGATTTTCCTGTACGTCAAGCGGCAGATCCACGTCATACGTATATGACGCGGATTTTGTGAAATAAGGATTCTCTGCAGTCACCTTTATACTCATATCCTTATTCGGGATTGCTCTCATCCCATCGAGATACAATTCAATCATCTTCTCGGATTTTTTAGCAACTTTTGATAACTTGTATATTTCTTATGCAATCCTCTCTCCCCGTCCAAGATAACATCTGCGACAATCCCATCTTCAAGGATATTTGCAAGCCTATCGATAGGGGTTGTATCAATATTATTCTGCATAACATTAACCGGGCGTTCCGTCTGATGAACGACTTCCCCTCTCGCGCTTACCCCTGCTCCCTGTCCTAATGCTATGCTCACATCTTCGGCAGTCAGGGATGCAACGGTATTATTCCGTTGAGCGAAATCAATCATTCTGAAGAGTGGCGACAGCTCCGGGTTATTGACAGCCTTATGGTTGGCAATAAACTCACCCTCATGAACCACCCCTGCTTCCTTCCGGTAGCGATTACCTCCTGTAAAACCACCCTCATAATAACCGGCAGACTGCGCCTCATGCTGTTTCTTAATCGTAGCTACCTGTATGGCACCTTGCGCCACGGCAAGCCCGGCAAGAACCGGAGGCATGAACACGTTAGCCGGAGGCGGCATTGTTAGACCTGCCTGATATCCTAAGATCGCATTTATAGCCGTCTGTGCAAGAGCCTGTGCAATCTGCATCTTCATTGCCCGGTCATTATACTTCTTCTTGAGCTTCGCAATCTCTTCCTCCTTTTGCTTCTCCAGTTTCTCCTTTTTCTTCGAGTTCTTCCCGGCTGCCTCGATCTCACGGTCATAACGTTCCTCGACCTTGGCAATCTCAATATCTCTCTGTGCATTGGCATAATTAGTATATTGAGATACGATTGTTGCGACAACAGCCATAGACTCCTGAGCAAGTTTCCCCAGGTTCTCAAAAGGATTCTCACCGTTGGCAATATCATCCATGAGCTTCTGCCAAGTCTCATGTATCTGTATGGCTGCATTACCGAAATTGTCGGTACTGTTCGCCATTATCCTTTTAGCTTCCTCATGATCTCCCTCGATGCTCTTCTTACGCTCCTCATTCTCCTGCTCCCGACCCTTCTTCCGGATCTTATCGACTGCATCCTGATACTGCTGCTCCGTGATGAGCTTTGCATCATGGAGTTGCTTAAGCATCTGGAGTTCCATATCGATCTGCTTCTGGATGGATCCTTTCCGGATTTCCTGAACAAACCACTCGTAAGCCTTCGCCATCTCCTCACGCTTATGCTCGCGGTCTTCCTCCATCCGTTTCTCAATCTCCAGTTCCGCAGCCTTGCGCTCCTCCGCACCCAGTCGGTACAGGTCACGTTTCTTAGTCAGATACTTAACATCCTCCTCGAACATTGCCTGATAATACAACTGCTGATTACCATAATTTTTAGATGATGGATTAAATAGGTCATCAGTCAGCTTCTCCACCGTCTGTTTATGGTTTCTCTCAATCCACTCCAGAGCGTTCTTGCGTGTCTCTGACGCTGCCTTTAGGGCAGTGTCTGCCTCCTCTTTTAACAGGGCTGCATACTCTGATGAGTCCATTTTGTCAGCATCCTCATACACCTTTTTCCGGTCAGCCAAATAAGAAGAATCAAGATCTTTCTTTGTCTTGAGATACTCAAGATAAAACTTGGATCCTGTAGCGTATGCCGCAAGATTCTGAGCCTGCTCCATATCATAATTAGCCTTAAGATCCGTGAGACGTTTCCGGAATGCCTCCTTCTCCTCCTTCTCTCGCTTCTTACGTTCCGCCTCCAGCTTCTTGCTCTCCTCGTCGGATTGAGGCGGAGTATAGTCTGAAGTTGTTCCCGGAGATTCCGGATCTGTTGCTTTTGCAACATTCGTGAATGCTTCTGCCACCTGATTTGCCGATAGACCGGCATTTCTGATTATCTCAGTATTTGCATCATCTATCTTTTTAATATCCTCCTCAATCTTCTTTAGGGTTTCCCTCGCTTCATCCTCCTTCTTCGATGCCTTTCCATACGACATATTTACCGGGACCGGCGATGTGTATAATCCTCCGGCGGCTGATGCAGCTTCACGGTCAACCTTATCCGCGTTCATTCTTTTCATTGTGGCATCCTCGACCTCCTTCATCGCCTTAGTCCTTTCAGCCTCCAAATCAAGTTTCTTTGACGCATTCTCCGTCAATTTCCCTATTGCTGCCCTTGCAGTGGCTGCTTTCAGTATGGATTTTGTCAACTCCTCATATTGGAGAGTCGCCCTACCCAACGCAATATCTTCAGCCGTAAGATTCTCAAAATACTTAGGGTATTGCTTAATGAGTTCTGCGGCTGCTTTCTTCCTCTCCTCCATCGAACTTTTCTCGTGTCTCGCGGCATTATACAACGTATCCAATGCCCGTTTCTGAGCATTATAATTCCTCTCTGCATCTGCCGTATAATCCCTAAGTTCCTTTGCTCGTTGCGCCTCCGCCGCCTGTAATTCCTGTTGCGCCTCCTTCGCCTTGATTGTATTCCGGATATACATGGTCATTGCTGCCGTTACTGCTGTGACTCCTGCAATAACCAAACCAAATGGAGACATTTTAATTGTATCACTGAATAAGATCCATGCAATACGGGCATCTGTGATGCGCCCGGTACATAGGTGTATCGCCGCCGCCAACAGATATTTACCTGCTGTCAGTGTTTTAGTCCATAATGTTGCTGCAATTTCCGCTACAGTCTCTGCCTTCGTTGCTAATGTCGCTAACTTCATTGTCACGACATAACTTGCCATTGCAGCCGTCGTTGTAATGATCACACCTTTGTATTCGATAACAAAGTTAACCAAAGTCGCAATCGTGCGCATCAATAGTGATGTTCCGGATATGGCATATTTCATGACAGGCTCCAGTTTGCTGCCCAAATCAACTATCAGTTCATCAAAACTCTTCTTAGCTTTGTCAAACCCGGCTTGTACCGTATTATTCTGCACGTTAAACTCCTCCGTCGCAGATGTTGCCTCTCTGAATGACTCTTTAGCCTCTTTCATTCTGGTCTCAAGTAATCCGGCTTTCCCTGCAAGGGTCATGAAGGTGGTTGTCACTCCTGCACCTGATGCGCCAAGATCCTTTAGGGTAGCTGCAATCTGATTAGTGTTCATCCTTTCAAGGGCACCGACAAACATCATCAGACCATCCGCTGATGATCTTTTCAGGGCTTTGTTAAATTCCTCGATGTCAAGACCTGCCTTCTTTGCAAAATTATCAGAGTCGGCATACATTTTTGTTATCATCTCCTTTACTGCGGTGGATGCGATTTCTGCCGTCACCATCTGGTCATCCATGAGGGCACCGAAAGCAAGCATCTCATCGACGGTCATACCGGTCTGCTTCGCAACCGCACCCATGCGAGCCGCGAAGTCAACCAAGGAAGGGGCTGACGCTGCGCAATTCTGCGACAGGGTATTTATCGCAGATCCGACAGCAAGCATCGACCTTTCCGTGCCCATTTTATCCTCCAGCTCGAATATCCCTGCTAACTGTGAGATTGTCTGTGGAGCGTCCTCGCCTATCTCGTCCATTGCAACCTTTATGATATTTCCCGCTCTGACAAACTCCATGACAGACTCAACGGTATTCTTACCGAGTCGTCCGGCTGCAGATGCCAAGTCATTCAGTTCCTCGCGTGATGTGCGTGTATCCAACTTCTTGAACTCATCATTAAGTAGCTCCACTTCCTCACGGGTCATGCCTGTGTACTTCTGTGTATCTGCAAGAGCGGAGTCCATGTCGGCATAAGCCTGCACAGCCGCTTTTCCTGCAACTACAACTCCGGTCAGTGCTGCCGCACCTGTCAACAACAGTTCGCCCCAATCGTCAAACTTTTCGCGGAGATTGTCAAGCCAAGACTCTTCAACCTCCATTTCACCGTTGATGCCCTCCAGTTCCTCCTTCACCTGCTTCAGTTGCTCGCAATAGTCATCCCATTGCTTACTCCCTCTCTCTACCGCTCCCGATTCCAGCTCATCATTTATGCGCTTGATTGTCTCGTGTAGTTCCTTAGGGGTAGCCTTGTCAAGATTATCCATGACATGACGGATGTTCTGCGCATTTGTGCGCAGCCCTGTCATCTCACAGTTTACGTCAACAATCTCTTTGCGGGCTTTTTCCATCCCGGCAGTGTCGCCATTCTTAAAACATTCATTGTAAGTCCTTTTGAGGTCATTCGCTTTATTCTGCAACTCTTCAAGTTTATCATTAATCTCTTGAGTGCTCAACTCCGGAGGTTGAAAACTCATAGCCTCGCGAATCTCCTCCAGTTTCTTTTTTGCAGTGTCGGCATACTTTGCATACGTCTCCCACTGCTGACCGCCGACTTCGATAAGCCCGGACTCCATCTCGGCATTGATTCGCCGGATAACATCCTGCAACTCCTTAGGTGATGCGTTGTCAATATCATCCATGACAGCCTGTATATTCTGGGCATTAGTGCGCAGGTCAACAAGTTCCTTGCTGACCTCGTTGAGCTCCTGTTTAGCTGCCTCCATCCCGGCGAAATCTCCCTTAGCAAAACAATCGTTATACTGTTGTTTCAAGTCCTTCACCTTATCCTGCAGTGCATCAATCTTATCAAGTGTTTCCTGTGGTGTCAGTTCCGGAGCCTGAAAACTCATCTCTCCCCTTACCTTAGCATATTCCTCTTTAGCATCCCTGAGGATCTTAGTCAGAATCTTCCATTGCTCACTCCCTCGCTCCACAGCTCCCGACTGTAGTTCCCGGTTAACCATCCTGACCACATTGTTCAGTTCCCTTGGAGATGCCGAGTCCATACGTGACATCACATCATTGATATATTCGCCACGTGTCTGCAACTGTTCAATCTGACGGTTCACGCTATTCAGCTGCTTCATGGCAGCGTTCATTCCGTCGAAATCCTGATTCTTAAAACATTCGCTATACTGCTGCCGAAGATCCTTTGCCTGAGTTTTAAGGTCGTCCAGTTCCTTCTTCGCATCCTCGGCATTTATCGTCACATTGACTTCCGCAGTCTGTTGTATTGTGCTCATAATCTTGCAATTTATTTGCCAAAGCTACAAGACATCAGCCGCATATAAAAAGACGGCAGGACATCAGTCCTACCGTCTTAATCATCGTTTCTTATACCTCTTATATCCGAGATACACTAATAAGATTAGTATTGTCGCCACGCCGGAATACATCAATAGTTTCTGCCACCAATACAGCACATTGACCTCCTTTGTCTCTGTCACCTTATAAGGTTTCGGCACCTTCTTTGCGACCTCCTTAACTACGGTGTCATGCACCTCGCGGATTGTCTCATTAAACAACGTTTGCTTAATGAATACCGTGTCGCCCTTTACAAAAACAAACTCTTTGTCAGTCTCCTTTACGGTGTCAATCCTTGTCTTGACAACTGTATCATTTTTTGTTGTCGTAGTCTCCACCGGGACATACTGCGTGGTCTTGCATGATGCAAGTACAAATAAAATCAGAACAAAAGTCAATACTCTCATAATTTTTCGCTAAATTTGTGATGTCATAGATAAAATTAGTGTAAAATTAAAAACTCGCTTGACTCCGGCATAATTGTCGGAGTTTTTCATTATCTTTGCAGTGAAATTCAACATATTTCATAACTTGTTTTTAATACGTTAAGCTGCACTGTGTTAAGTGCGGCTTTTCTTATTCCCGAAACCTCACAACCGTACCCTTCCGGTCATTCAGCCGTAGCCATCCGTACCCGATGGCGTTGAGCCGTCTCAACCAGCCATCTCGGAAACGCTTCTGACTCGGAGTTTTCTTGACGATATTCTCAATGAACGCCACTCTCCGTTTTTTGATCGCTTCAAAGAGTTGCTGCGGATTAGCTGCATTTAGTGCCGCCAAAGTCTTTGGTCCGACAATCCCGTCAGCCTTAACGCCAAGAATCTGCTGCGGAATTTTGATGCCGTTCGCACCACTCGCCCACACCCAATCCACAAGAATGTTAGCCAAAGACTGTGATTTGATTTGGTCAGCCTTCCACCTATTCCAATAGTGAGGACGAAGCACGCGGTCGGTCACATCGCGGTCAGTCAAAAGTTTGAGGTCGTCAACGTCAATGTCGCCATCGCCGTCCTTGTCATAACCTACCTTGCGCCACGTTGCAATCGTGACTCCCTTGTTGGTTGCGCCGCCACGGTCAAGAGGGTCATTGACAAAGCCACCCTCAAAAGAGAGGATGAAACGTGATAGGATGTTTATATCAGCCATCATTCCGGTGATTTGAAATTTTCTGAAACAAGTTTTGAGTTTGGCGGTATGCGTCCTTCGGGGTCTCGGCATACTGACTTCTCACATCTCCAACGCTTGTAATACTCCTTCTTGATGCGCTCGTTATCACGCTCCTCCGTCAGATGCGTGATGCGCTCATTCGCCCGATTAAGCTCTGTCTGTGACTCATACACATCATCCGTCAACTTCCTGATGCGCTCGGTCTTATCCGTCAGAGCATGGTTAAGTTCCGATATACGCTGCGAGTGCTCTATCTCGGTCTTGTCGTTGTTGGCAATGATGGTGTGCAGAGCCGTGATACGCTCCTCGTAAGCCGTAGCCATTGCATCGTAGGCATCCGATTTTGCCTTGATGCGCCCCGACTTGGTAAACATCCCCAAGCCGATACCCCCGACAATGCCGCCGAGGGTCTGAACAAGCTGAATCCAATCTATTTCCATCTTCGTTTCAGTTTTTTGGTTAAACTTGGTACCCACGGAGAGCGCAAACCCTCCGTGGGTTGATTAAGGTGGTCAGCTACCGAAATCCGTCAGCATGATTCTCTGTGCAGATACTGTTACCGTGTCTGCTGATTCTCCGGTTGACAGTCTCACGACATAGATTCCCTTAGCCTCGGCACCACTCGGCAATGCCAGGAAGGACACATGATCCCAAGTCTGTGCAAGACCCTTATACTGGTTACTCAAGACGAGAAACCTGTACTGTTGGGTAGATAAAGCAATACCCTTGACATTGATGTACCATTGGTTCGCAAATGAATGCTGTGAATCTCCCAACAGGAATCCTGGCGGTACGTCCTTCAGGTACTTCTTTGCAAAATCCACAACAGTCATTGATGATTTTGGCTCCTCCTTATTTGTAAGGCTGATGAAATTATAGGTTCTGCCCTGCACACGCTTGAAATCCCCATTACTGTTGAATCCAAGCAGATACAATCCGGCATCCTTCATATAGCCTAACGGGCGCGACTTCGCGAAGTCGCCAAGTTTGATTGACTCGCTCATGCCGCCACCTCCTTTCTATTTGCTACATGGTAGTTGTCGTGACCTTCCTCCACGATGTTAGATTGGCTCCAATCTTCATCCGAAATGCCAATTCCATACCATCCGAAATCACAAACTGCAATGTCCGACCATTTACCGCTGGCGGCACAATAAGTACTCCATACTTGTTTGTCGTCGGAGTGTCTGTCGGTATTTTCGGATCCAAGTAATACAGTCCCGGCTCCAAAATATTGTTCAGGCTTGCGCTCGGAGCAGTCCCTCGCGAAAACGGAATCAGCGTCAGCAATAACGACTTCAGCATCGCCCCTGTTATAATCCTTCCTGCCATCACGCTGCCCTCCTCCTTTCTTGGGAGTTACGAACAAATTGCAACCATTTGAAAGTGAGAGTATTACCCCCCCCCCGATTCGGACGCAGAGAAATCATACTCCCAAACGGTTGAGCCTTCGGGAATTGCAGCATCAAAAGCTAAGTCGCCCAACGTAATACCGCCGTCAGCCTTTACGAAGATTTTGCGGTAAGACTCATGCACATCAATTCTGAATCCGACATTCTCGGTTTGGATAATCCTCATCTTTATATTAGACGTAATTCCTGTGAGAGCCTTGACAACAGGACGAGTATATGCTTGATTCGCATATCTTACCCCAATAGCGAATACATGATAATTCGGTGTGCCGCTCCATCCGCCACTTGTGACATGCAATATGCCCCCGAATATCTCTGGAGACTCTACCTTGGCAACTGTTATCCATCCTTTGTTTGATGTGCTGGAGATATACTCTCTTGCTACATCTTGATTCACAAGAGCGTCACGCGAAATCCTCTTTCCGCCACCTCCGGAGTCAATAGCAAGGAGCGTATCGCCATCCGAAAGAGTTGTCACTTTTGGCAGAGCGTTCAATTTCTTTCCTTCCATATTATAAAGTATTAGTTATTATTATTCAAGATTCTTCAACTTCGACAGCTTTCCCGTCAAGAGGCGTTACAGCCCAGACACCACATCCCAAATCCTTGTCCCAGTATCCTACCAGCTCCAGATACCTTGCCCCATATACTCCGGCTCCCTTTACTCTCAGACCTGGTCCCTTCATCCATAGATAACTTGGCGGACTTGCATAACATGCATCCCCTTGCACTGCTGTCAATATCAGATTCTCTGCCGCCATCTTAGTGCCTCCAGGGTTCAAGATCTTGATTGTTATTACTCTCCCCTCCTCGATTTTCGGTAGAAATATCGACGATCGGTTCAAGACAAACGAACCATTGATATATTTTGCATTATCTGCAGTTGACACCTTCATCCACATCTCCGTTGCCGTCAGTGTGCCGGTCACCGTCACATCCTTAAACACACCCTTGTTGCATTCGACGGTTCCTCTTGATGCGCGGAAAACGACATTACCCTTATCATCCTGCATGATGATACCCTCGGCGATAAGATTCTTTATTACCGCGAGATCCGCGAGGATAAGCCCAGTGGCAATAACCTCTATACGCTCAGATCCTACCAGATAACCGCTATACCGGTTTTCTGAAGGGATAGATCCATGCGCCTTAGAACACTCCTTAATACACCGATAATACTTATTACCCTCATCAGTCTTGACAAACACAATATCCGTATAAGGGTCATTTGCCCCTGTGCCCGGATACATCCTGTCGTTATCCGCCATATCAAGCCAATAGCGTATTCTTGTCGGCTGATACGTCTTCCCATCCTTACCATCCGTGCCCGGTTTACCGTCAGTGCCGTCAACGATTGTGCGGAATGGGAAAGAGCAATCAAAAATCTTGCCGTCGAGAGTCGCCGTAAATGTTATTGTCGTATTTATCACCGCATTTGCCGACAGGAACAATGTAAACTTACGTCGTGTCTTATCCTCCGAAAGAGAAGACACCGCTGTAAGCTCCGATGTCAGTCCCGATAACCCTGACGTTATCAGGTTGCCGTCATCAGGGTTTGCGTAGTCTATATGATCAGAGCCACGGTAAAAATCCACATAGACATCAAACTGCTGAGCCTTATCACTCCTTTTTGCCGTGATGCCGTTTGGAGAGATGATCATGCTCACCCCTCCCGGACCCGGATCCCCATCCTTCGCAACCCGTCTAAATGTAACCTTAACAACCTTTGACGCATTCATGTTATGACGCTTGATTAAGAGTACAAGACACAACAAAATTATAATCCCCGTCACCACCGTGGTCGAGTAGATCCTGAACGGTAATCTTATATTTCTTTGTCGCCTGGTCTACATTTATTGTCATCAGATTGACTCCGGCTGCATTCACCAGAACCGCCGGATGCCACGTTTCCGTGCCCGACAGGTTACTGTTAATCTCACCCCGGACAACAAGCTTAGGGGCAAACAGCAAATAAGCCGAAGGATCCATGTCACTATCAAGATTAAGATCATTGGTAGTCTTTGGCGTTGCTGCCGCAGACTCCGCAAACTGAGTGCCGATAAGTATATCCAACGGGTCAGATCTATCCATCACATCCTGCGCGTCCTGATACTCATTCCCGTTTCTGGTGACCGTCAACCGGAAAACAGAATAAGTGTTGACGCTCGCCTCCGTCACCGTCAGAGTGTTTCCGGATGTGGCGATAGACTTCCACACTCCATCTACCAACTGATCCCAACGGCACTCATTAGCCGCCGGAGTTATCCAGCCGGCTTGGTCAAAGAACTGAGCCTTGAGTATGCAAGAACCATTCTTTTCGTCGATGGTGAAATACTTCTTATCTCCGGCTACAATCATAGCCTTGCCTGCAGAATTAGCGTCATGAGGCTTGCAAGAATACCTATGAGGCACAACGACAAATTCCTTTTTGTCGTTCGCATCCATAAACGCCTTAGCTATGATGTCAAAACCGTTACCACCGTTAAGACTCACCAGGTTGTTAATGACCGTCAGATTACCGTCCTCAATCTGGAAAAGATTCGTGAAACCCGGAGTAGTACACGGTGCCGGATTCCCGGTGCCGAACGTCAATGTAGTCCCGGCGACAGAATACTCTACAGATGCAGGAGTGGCGGCATTGGTTGATCGCGAGCTTGAGATCTCAAGATACATAGCCTGTTTATTCCCAGGCTGTGACCAATCAGGATAACACTTAGTCGGATTAGTCGGAGAACCGTCATACTCCTGATACAGATCACCGGCATCCGAGGTAAAGATACCGGAATACACACCACCTTTAGATCTGAAGGTAATGCGCCGGAATGCTGAAGCTGATAACTGGTTCATTCCTCTGCCTCCTCCGTTGGCTCCTCAATTTCCGCAGGTTCCTCAGTCTCCACGAAGGTTTCAGGTTCCGGTTGCTTCCCTTCGTTCATATCCATTCTGAAATCCGGATCTCCATTTTGAGATTTAAGTACCTGATCCTGGTTATACACACGTCCACCGATATGAGTAATAGCCTCGTCAGCCGTCATCTCCGCACCCTCCGAAGAGCGCGACAACATACGAGCCAGACGGTTAGCCACCGTCGGCAACACCATATACCAGCCGTCAGGATGACGGTAAGCCTTGTGAGTTACATTCAACTTAGCCGCCCACTCCGGCGAGATCTTGTAATATTTCGGTTCCATATTGCAATATATAAGTTAGATTAATAGTTAGGATTAGAACTTTTGGGAAGTCATCTTATAAGTAATATCTTGCCGTCATTATCGATGAGCCAGTCACCATTGTTAAGCTCGGCAGAGCACCAGCCTCCCCGGTCAACCACGTCAAGCCCCAACTCCATAGCTGCACCGAGAGATGCTATATTGATAGTAGCCGGAGATCCTGATGCTATCTTAGCATTATTATTGCCATACCAACTGATATCAAGTTCCGAGAGATCCGTTATGTCACCCTTTGCAGTCTTGATATTCACACTGCGCTGTATCGACTTTGCATCAGCCAGAATCTCACCATTCTCACGGATATAAGTCTCAAACCCCGGTAACTGCCTTGTGTGACTTCCGGCACGCTCAATCACCACATTCTTGCCGTTGACATTGACAGTCGCCACACACTTAAAGATTAGATGATCCTGCATAACCTTCCTGTCAATGGTAAGTTTCCCGGTTGCTGCGTCCACCTTCATCGCCCAATCATAATGAGACTGACCGACATCCGCCCAAGTGCTATCGTGAAAAGCCTGCCATTTGTAAGTTGCAGGATAAGTGTCCGGGACAACCTTAGGAGTGATTGAAAAAAACTGAGGATCCTCCCACGGATTATAATGCGACTGCATACTGTTGTCAAACATCAGCTCCGGAATGACGACAACCGCATTAGTCCTGGCTTGAAAAGACACCTTTATCCGTCGAGGAGTCCCGACATTAAGAATAGCCGTAAAGATATACGTCACCGGGTTATCCGGATGCACATTCTCACGAATGACGATCTGTCCGTAAGTTGCACTCCCCAAAGTCGTATCAATCTCATAACGGTCATATTTTGTACCATCAGGCGCAGTAACCTGTGGAGCCGACGCATCAATCTCCGTGCCGGAGGTCAGTCCTCCCGAAGTACTGGAGTCAAGCCTATACCAATGCCCGTCAGTCAGCAGCTTCGCGGCATTATCAAGCCTCTCGCCCGTAGTCTTGATGACATATCCGATTATCGGAGTCAGTATCTTAGGCGATACAGTTCTGTCCGGAAAATACTGACCTGTCGCAGTATTATACGACTGTATCGATATATCATCAACCCCGGTTTCCATCGACGCGAAAACCTTAGGTTCCGACTTGATTCTATTGATTTTTTGAGTAATCATATACTGATTCTTTTACTTGCTACAAGTTTCTTGCCTTTAAGCTCAATAATCTCGCCTGTGTCTGCAATGACCGATGCCGTGACCGTAAATATGCACGTCTCCGGAGGCTTACCAAAAGCATAATTCATATCCGACTTTAACAGTGTCATCGTCCTCATGCCGCAGTTGGCATGAGCCTTATCCCAGAGGTCATCAGATGCCTTATCTTGTACCCCCTCATGGATTGTCTCACGGGTCCAATCCCAGCAGATACGCAAGCTGTCCGATATATCCTGGTTAAGGATAGATGCAGACGCCTCGATGGTAATCCTTGGGTCGTCAACGTCAACAGCATCGCAATCAGTTACCAGAGTGACCATCATCTGCGGATTACCCAAAAAAAGCTCCCAATCCGGAGAATCCCAGTTCGGCGGCTCCTTCGTCCCGTTCTTCTTGCATAGCCATTGACAACCATAATAAAGGACACAGCTCCGCTCACGCTTCCCGGTCTCCTCACGGATAGTTGTGCCATCATAATACCTCTCAAGATTAGACCAGACACCGCGCCACGTGATGACGACACCCGACTCATCAACCCAGCCTTCAGGCATAACCTTATCTATGAGTGCAAGCATATCAACAAGCAGACCACCCACCTTGACGGCAGTGTTCTCGCTCTCCAGCACCGCATCACGGATCTGCTCCGCAGTCGCCATCATCTTTGCATAATCACCCATAGACAAACTTATTTGATGCAAATATAGACAGCTCCGGCGGTGCGAAAAAAGACATCATTTAATCACCTCACGTGTATCAGAAAGCGCATTTGCAATCACCATCCCGGCTTGCTCCCCGGTAATCCTGGCAAGTTCCTCCTTAAGCACCATGACAGACCGGAAATATTTCGAGCTGAACCAATCCCGACGCTTTCGCGGCTTACCGCTCGTCATGTGACCGCCCCATGCCGGACCAACCCGGCGACGTTTGTCAAGTCTGTGCTGCTTACGATACTCCTTATCCAAAAACTTAAGATCCCCTCCATTATCCTTAGCATACCCCTTGCCCGTACCCATAGCGACATAAGCTCCATACTCCACAAACCTAAACTTAATAGTCTTGCCTCCGGCTGCGTTATGAATAGCCGACGAAAACGACTCATGCAGTTGACCGGTGCGAAGGATGCGCAGCCTCTCGATACGATCCTGCCATATCTGCACCATCATCGGACGCCACCCGTCATCTACATAGTCATCAATCCTGTTTGCTATATCTCTATCCATTCGTCAGCATCATAAACAAGATCCGTCGGCTCCGCGACATCAACCATAAAATACAACCCTGTGCATCCGCTAAGCGTGTACTCCCCGAACTCCCGGCTAAGAATGTTGTCAGTCTGGAGATAGATAAGGTCATTCGAAAGATTATGCTCATCGACAAGCATCCTCGATGCAATCTGCCGAAAGAGCTCACGGCAAATATCCATCTTTGCAGCCCTGTCCTTCATGTCCTGCATCTTATATCGATGTAGCAAGAAAACCGTCATAGTGCGGTTCTTAAACCAGCCGCCACTCCTTCCCCTGAAGAGAGTGCCGTCATTGGTATCATCCACACAGAAAAACGCCTGTTCCGTCCGGAACTTCGCAATCGGTCCCTGAAGATTCTCCGCTCCGGAGCAGGTGCAGAAATGAAACTTATTCTCCTGCGCAAACTTATTCCGTTTGCAAATCCCCTCAAAATACCCCTCTATGTCAAAATAAGATTTAGCATCCATAGTTACCTCCTTGCCCTCTGTCGTCTTATCTCGTCCGCCTCCTTAGCCTTATAATCAAGCTCTGTCAGTGCACGCCAACAATCAATAGCCATTATCTTATCCTCCTTAGTAACATCCCCACCCGTCAGGATCCTAATCTGATTATTCATCAGCTCCATCATGTTAGGACGTTCACCTCCGGAAGACTGGCGAAACAGGTTCCGGAACTGCCTTGCAAAAAGAGCCTTAAGCCCGATAAGCCACTTGCAGATATTGATTGCGCGAACAGTGCCTATCTCCTCCGGCTGCGACACACCAGGATAAAGCAACCTCTCAATCTGCTTGAGAGCAGCAACATTTTTAGTAGCCACAAAACCCTGATAATAATTCTCGATCATCAGGTAAGTCTTAAAAGATACCTCATGAAGTTGAGCATTGACAGCAGCCACACCGTCAATCTCCGCCAACCGGACAGGATTGACAGGCTCCGTATCAATCCAACTGACATGATCCAGCCACACCGCCACCATCTCCGGCGACACCCAGAGGACAAACGTCCTGACCGTATCATCCGGACAATGAGCACGCACAAGAGCCCGACGCTTACCCTCATTCGTCACTAATGGCAACCTCCGGAATGTAATTCCACCGAGATTGCAGATGAGCCGGAACTTAAGCTCATCCCCCGAAAACTGCGCAAGACAATCCAGAACCACCGGCAGATCCTCCGCCGACAGCTCCTCCCAACCGCGAGGGATGGTAATGTCAACCGTGTTACGCTCCTCAGAAAAAGTAGCACGAACTATCCGCTCTGTTCTCATATCGTTTGTGATGATTTGCGAAGTAAGCCGAACTTATTGCGTAGGTATGGAACAATTTTGCAAATTTATCAAGGAAACCTATCAGCTTCAACTCAGCCCTTTTTGCAGCCTTAAAATCACGATTAAAATATGTTTTTGCGAAATTAAGGATATAATGTTTTAGCCGTGCATGGGGCATACTGTTTCTTGCCCTTTCCAAAATCACAAGCTCTTCATAAAACTCCGGAGACAATATTCTATTCAATTCAATCTCTGTATCCGTTATCAACGGAGCAGCCCTCTCCAGATCCTCACGACCTCCCGGTAAAACCATATCAAGTATCTTCACAGTTATGCCCAACTCTCGGCAAGTATCAGACCCATTCCAAAACAGGGAATTTATCAATTCCTTCGCCTGGTCCGTATCAGCCCAACCGTCAACCTTGCGAAGCTCGGAAATGAGGTCATCAAGAGCCTTGTCGCGCTCCAGCCTTACAATCGTCTGGTAAACCCTAACCCTATCCCTGGATGCCGGGGCGACATTATTATTGCGGACTACCCCGAAACCTGTAGGAGTCAGCACAAGATCCAAGCCCGGTATCGCGTCAAAAAATGCGGCAAGACAAATATACCGTTTGATCATCCCGACAAGACCAGGAAACTCATCCTGATGCTTGTCAATCCTATCAAAGATATCAGACCTTATAATATCATCCATTATCTTCTCTGTATATCTCCATAGGTATGAATACATCATCTCAATAATCCCGTAGCCTTCCGGATTCTGCGCCGCCGGAACATACTTATAAAAATCCTGCTCTGTTATCTCCATCAATTCTAATTTTTTTAATTCTAAATTCTCAATTCGTTGATACTTTCTCCGCATCCGTGTGTTTGTCGAGAGTCGTCAGGAGTATCAACGGTACCTCACATTTGACCTTATCCTCCCAACGGTTGAAATATATAACCACATCATGAACCTTCTGGAGCATATCACGAAATGCGGTCTCGATGCTCTGCTTCAGCGTGAAAAGCTCCCTTTTGTCAGATCCTGAATTATTACTCTGGCTCTTCCCCGGATTAGCACCCACCAAGTTAGGGTGAATGTTAGTGCCGTAGCACATCATATTTGCAGCTTCCGATATGTCGTCTGACCAGTCGCCGCCCTCCTTGCCGGAGTCAACAACCGTAATCCTTATCATGTGCTGCTCATGACCATCAGGCGAAGTATAGCACCCCGAAATCCACATCTTACCGGAGTTCTCTATTCCCGTGACAAACTTACGGATATTATCCTTCTCCTTGTCTATGCGCTTGCGCTGCTCCTCCGGATCCACGATATTCTCCTCGATGATGATATTCTCCCAATAATCCTTATCAATCTCCACCAAGTACTTAACCCCTGCATGATTACGGATCTTCGCTTTCTTACCCTTTCCGATTAGTCTCTTGAGGTCATACCAATCGCCCCGGAAGATAGCCGTATAATACGGCGTGGGATAATACTGCATCCCCGGAGTAGGGAAACGCATCACCACCGCAAACTTACGTCGGTCAGTGCGCATCATCGTCAACCCGTCAACGCCCGGAGCACGCCCCATCAGCACCTCCAGGTGTCCGAGAGGATTCTTCTCATCGAGGAGCTGCAGCACCTCGACATCCTTACGGTTAAGGACTGTCCGCTTTCTCCAGTTTGCATAAAACACATGATTAATACGCCCACGCCCGTCAGCCTTTTCAAACCGACAATACTGAGCATCCTTGTGTCGGATCTGCACAATCCTCTCACCCCTTCTGTCAAGGATGATGACAGCGACAGCGAAAAAGTAATATTTCATGTCGGTTGCCTGCTCTATGAAAAACTCCTTGAGAGAGTTGCACATGCACCACCTCCCGATCTCACCGCGCACAGGCTCACCCGTCGCAACGTCAGTATAACGCAATCCTGACCCGTAAGCTGTAAGGACATTGAAGAACATATTTTGAGACATGATCTCATCAATGGCAATAGCCTTCGCCAGATGATACGGAGTCCGGTTATCCGGACCAAACGGAATAAACTGAAACGACTTCTCCCAGCCGGGCACCGGCTGGGCATCCACCCCGAAGGAATCCTCATCAAACACCGTCGACGAGTCCTCCACAGTAGACATAGCCACCTTCGCCGGAGATTCCGGAAGGTCAAGAACCTCCATCCGTGGGTAATAATTCAACTTAGGCTCCTTCATCGGTACACCTCCATTCCGTTGATTTCAAACATCGTCACATCCCGGAACTCACGTTTCTCGCGGCTAATCGGCAACTCCACCCTGTGAGTCCCGGCTCGACGGTTACGACCTATGCAGATAACATTGTCATACGTCAGGATATCACCCGTTGAGAGCTTCCAGCACCTGAGAGTCACACGCTCCCCTGTCTCAAGCAATTTAATCGCCTCGGCGAAATGTATCACATACCTCTTATCAGTCTCCATCACTCAAATTTACGGTCAAAATACTTATCAAAAATCCGTGGCTGACGATACGCCTCAATCCTACCACCAGCCATAACCCTACGATACGTAATCTTAAGATTACTCAACGTCGAGTCATCATTGTCATACTTTAGATCCTGGTCAGTCACCACAATCTCCTCCGGCTCCCCTGAGTCATTAATCAGATAAACCTCGCGCGAACGCGCAAGATCCTCGACAACCGGCTCCAAACCCCGGAGTATAAAACCCGTCATGGCGGTAATCTCCGGCTCCTCCGTGACATCATACACCGTCATCCTCCTGGCGACAGACACCGTTGACCTGGTTATCTTAGTATCGTTAGATTTGGTACCAAGAAAATGCACAACGTCCAATCCACCGAACGAATTGCGGAAAAGAATCGAAGGGTCCGGCTCCGGAAGGTCACGTCTCACCCGGAACCTCGCGATACGGTTGCCGCACCCTATGACCAGAGAAACCAACTGCCCCAGCTCCTCCACCTCATACTCATCAGGGCGAAACTTGATGTAGCCATACCCGGCAGACTCATTGCGAAGGAAATCACGGGTTATCAGCTCCGTGCCGTTGAAGTAAGTAGCCCGGGTAACAAACTGGTCATCCGCCTGAAGGTAATAAGACAGATACTCATATCTGCCGGGACAAATATCCCTCTCCTCCATCGCCGTAGTCAAAAAATACTCCTCCACAAACATGTTAGCCGGTATATTTACCTCAGAACGGCACGGCAACAGGCGGCATTCATGCCGCGCCTCCGGAGAACCCTCCGCGAACCATGGAGACACCAGCTCAACACCGTTGGCAATAAAGCGGAACACCTCACGACACGGCTCACCCTCCACATACGACTCAAGAACCCGATCAATGTCATATATCGTGACCTTGCCGGAATTGTCTGGGTAATAAGTCGCAGAGAAGATCCTGCGCTGCGCCTTCAGGTCCCCCATCAAGATTTGGAAATATACAGATGACTCACCTGCGCAATCCAGCTCAATACGCCGGAGCTCGCTCAGGAAGGCAATCGGGGCAATATGTTGCACAATGTTAACAGCCATCTCTCAAAGTTTTACGCAAAGATAGCCGCCACAACCCTCATATAAAAAAGACACAAAAGAGAAGAAAGAGGTGGTGACGACTACCTCACGGCACCCGCCACCCAGTTGGATTTTCAATTTTATATCGTTAAAATGTAAAAAAATGTGTTCAAAAAAAATCAATCATCGTCGCTCTCCTCCTCATCAGAAGGACAGAGATTGTCATCGACGTGCCTCATAGCCCAGACCGGCGGCAGATCCCCGTCAAAATAGAGCTGATAACCCATCATCAGCAACACATCATACACAGTATTGATTTCCACCTCACGCACACCCGATAGAGTCTCCTGAATTGAGCGACTTGACTCATTGTCGAGCGACATCCAGGCAGGGATGATCGGACGGAACTGGCGGAGATACATCGCAACGAAAACAGCATCCACAGGCAGACCCAACTCGTCATGATGATACAGGATAACCTCAATCTTATTCATGTAGTTAAGATTCCGGAACATTGACATTATCTCCTGAGCCGTTGTCTCGTCATTAATCGAGTCTAAAAACTTATCAATAGTCATAGCGCACCTCCTTTCCCTGCAAAATTGATTCCGGACGGACGGACGGACGGACGGACGGACGGACGGACGGACGGACGGACGGACGG
>ERZ778517.134-NODE-134-length-86316-cov-9.151146_pt1 | contig 86316 bp, 79 predicted proteins | sample MGYA00510341_ERZ778517 | MGnify/ENA primary metagenome ERZ778517 (study PRJEB29527, sample SAMN07138964) | mouse gut metagenome | material: feces | host: mouse | place: China:Nanjing | collected 2016-01-25 ...
ACAGGCGGTTTCCTGCCTGCCGGACTTGCGGTGTTACCGCACGAGAATATTCATTTTCGTCAAAAACTACCAAAACCAGTTCCGAATCGGGAATGTCCGTCTCGGTAGATGGAGATTGGCTTAAGATGGAACCGTCATCAAGGATTTCAATATATTCTTCTGCAATATAAAAAGAATCTTCTTTGATTTTCCATACTTCACCTACTAAATCTGCGTCGACAACTGCGGCAACATCAGGCGGTAAAACGTCCTGGTTTCCTCCGGATGTTGCCGCAGTCTCTGGTGCTGGCAAATTTTCAGAATCTGCTGTGCCTGTAGTATTTTGTACTGTTTCGGTTTCCGGGGCGTCTGCCTGTCCGGAATTGTCCGTCAGCAAAAGTTCGGACATCTGATTTACAGATGAATCGGAGGAGTCTGCTGCGGGGCTGCATCCGGTGATCATGCCATTGAACAGACAGAGGGCGCCTAATAGACTTGCTGCTTTTTTCAATTGTTGTTTCATAATAAAATTCTCCTTTGTATTTTTTATCATACTTGATTATTATAAGACAGTAGTCTCTAATTTGTCTCTAAAAGTTCCTGCGTCGTTAGCCGGCTAGTACAGTATTGTATTAATTGAAGGAAATGTAAATTCTAAAAACTGGCAGGATGGAGTACTAGAGCGTGTTTGAAAAATCATTCCATAGCACCCGGATTGCATCTCGCTGCAAATGGGTTTATTCACTGCCACAGGCAGAGAACGAGTTCAGCCAGAAGGACAACGAGTCATATCGGCGGAATCATACCAATTTTTCCTGCAATGAAAGTCTTAATAATACCGGACAACAGCGGCATTCTGGTCGCTGCTGTCCGGTATTTTTTGTTTCCAGTGAATTTATATTTCGTTGTATTGTGGAAAAGGGGCGGGATATGCTATACTATCTTAATGGAGATAATAGTCATATATAGAACGGAGGTATGGTAAATGGGAATACATTTTGGAGTGGATTATTACCCGGAGCACTGGCCGAGGGAGCGCTGGGAGACCGATGCGCGGCTGATGAAGGAAATGGGCGTGCAGGTCGTGCGCATGGCAGAATTTTCATGGTTTAAGATGGAGCCGGCGGAGGGCGAATTTCACTTTGAATGGCTTGAAGATGCGGTGGCGCTTCTCGACAGCTACGGCATCAAATCCATTCTCGGTACGCCGACTGCGGCGCCTCCGGCTTGGATTATCCGGAAAAATCCGGAGATTCAGCCGATTGACAGGCAGGGAAGGCGCAGGCATTTTGGCGGCAGGCACCATGACTGCCAGTCCAATCCAACCTACCGTGTACACATCCGCAGATTTGTCACAGCTATGACCAGACGGTTTGCCAGCAACCCGGGCGTCATTGGCTGGCAGATTGACAATGAGCTTGGCAACTCGCATGGGGATTTGTGTATGTGTAATTCCTGCAAGCAGCTGTTCCAGAAATGGCTGGGCAGAAAGTACGGCACAATCGAGGCGCTGAACGACGCGTGGGGGACGGCTTTTTGGAGTCAGGGATACAACAGCTTTGACCAGGTCGGGACGCCGCTGATAACGGCAGTCGGCGAGAATCCCTCCGCGATGCTTGACTGGAAATGCTACTGTTCCGATTTAATTGTCAATTTTGCGGACTGGCAGGCAGAGATTATTCGGGAAAACTGTCCGAACCACTTTATCACGCACAATTTTATGTGCTTTGACAATAAGGTGGATTATTATGATTTGGCTGGCCTGATGGATTTTGTGTCAAATGACATCTATCCGGCAGGGCACTGGCAGACGCAGCCGCACCAGCCGGACAATGAGCTTGCGGCGTGTCATGACGTGATTCGCGGATATAAGAAAAAGCCGTTCTGGATGATGGAACAGCAGTCGGGCATGGCTGGCTGGGAAATCATGGGCAGGGCACTGGAGCCGGGGCAGATGGCGGCGTGGGCGATGCAGTCTGTCGCGCATGGCGCTGATGCGGTTGTCTTTTTCCGGTGGCGGACGTGTGCGATGGGAACAGAGCAGTACTGGCACGGCATTCTGGGGCACAGCGGCAATCCTGGAAGAATCTACCATGAGGCGAAAAAACTGGCAGGGACATTTACAAAATACATGGATGCGTTCGAGGGCAGCATGCCCCGCCCCGAGGTTGCGATTGTGCACAGCTTCCGGCAGAATTACGCGTTTGACATCCAGCCCCATCACCCGCAGCTGCGCTATGTCGACCAGCTCCAGAAGTACTACAAGGCACTGTATGACAAGAAAATCCCTGTCGATTTTGTGCAGGATATGGACGACCTGTCACAGTACAGGCTGGTAATTGCGCCGCTTCAGTATCTGATGACGCCGGAGCTGGAGCAGCATTATATGGATTATGTGGCAGGCGGCGGGCATCTGGTGCTGACGATGCGGACCGGTGTCAAGGATGCGACGAACCTGTGCATGACAGACCGCGAACTGCCGGGGCGGCTCGGTGAGCTGTGCGGCATCGAAGTGCCGGAGTACGACTGCCTGCTTGAGACGACAGGCGGCGTGCTTTATGGCAAAAAAGAATATGCGGTTGAAAAGTGGTGTGATATTATAACGCTGAAAGGCGCAAGTCAGATTGCCGAATACTCCACTGGTTTTTACAGGCAGACACCCGCCATCACGGAAAACAAGTATGGAAGCGGCACCGCATGGTACATTGGAACCGAGCCGGGCGAGGAGCTGATGGAGGACATCATGACTTATATCACGCGTGTCTGCGAGATTGAGACACTTGGCACTGCGGCGGACGGTGTGGAGATGATGACCCGCGAGAGTGACAAGAAGGTATGGCTGTTTGTCATCAACCATACAGGCGACGAACAGGTATACCACCTTCATAAGATGTATACATTGCTTGAGGGGGAGCGGGAGGAGTTTTTAAAACCGTATGAGGTGCAGCTCTTTGAAGGGTATAAGCGTCGTAAGTAAAAAACAGGCGCTGCCGGAAAAATTCTGGCAGCGCCTCATTATGTGCAGCCCCATGTACAATGCGTATAATGCACGCATGGAAATATGCCGCTAAGGCGGCGCATGGATCACGCGGCACTCAGCCATTTTGGCAGATGGTGGTGAGAAAAACATGATTCAGCGCTTCCCAGTCTGCGGTGCGGTCATCGCGCATCGAATCAACTGCTTCCTTATAATAATGCAGCTCTTTTACAATGTATTCATTCAACTGGTCAATGCGGGGCGCTTTCTCGGATTCCGGCATCTGCATCTTTGCTTGGAGCAGCCTGCTGACAACCTCTTTGAGCTCTGGTGCCAGTACCTCGTTTGCAAGCTCACGAAACAGAACCGGAGGCGGGCAGGCTTTTTTCTCAATCCACTTGCAGGCAAGAATCGGACGCAGTACATAGAAATACTTCTTGTATTTTACGAAATCCTCGGTCAGGTGCTCATGGTAATTTTTCCGCGCGGTGCCGTAATAATGGTACATTGCTGACTTGCAGGAAAAATACGGTTCAGATGCCGCATAGATTTGCCGCCATTCCGGCGTCGTGAGATAGACAACCGGCGAGTTTGCCCATTCGAAAAGTGTCGCGTTGGATTTGTGGAAATGCTGCAAGGTCTTGGACAAATCCCAGCCGTTGATGTCGAGCGTCTCGTCGAGCGCCCAGTCGATAAAGTCCTGTTTGGGCTGTAATCCCAGATAATACTTCTGCGGGCGCACGTAGATAAAGCGCACGTCATAGTCGCTGTCCGGCGAGGCAAAACCCCACGCACGGCTGCCGGACTCGACGGCGTGAAGTATTTTTACGTGCTCCGCCGTTTCAATCTCCTTTATTTTCAAAAGAACAAGCTCTTCGATGGAGCCGTTAAAATCCTTGTATTTCATTGTAATACCCTCTTTTTTATCTGATATATCCCACATTAAATTTCATCGCGCACCACTTGTTCATTGACAGCCATCACGTACTCCTGCACGCGTGTCATGTCCGGCTCGTCGGGCAGTGTGGTGTGCGCTGCGGCATTATCCAGCTTTTTTTCATAGTCGTTTAACAGTTCATAAAATTCATCCCGGAATGTGCCGTCTGCTTTCTGGTAGCTGCCGTTTCGGATTTCCAGCAGAAGCTGGTGCTCCTCTCTGCGGTAGGTGCGGATTTCGCCTTTTTCCAGGATGTCAATTGCCATCATGAAGAGCCGTATCAGGTGCATGGCGTGCTTGTTCAGGTGGTTGTCATCCTTCTTGCGGTTGCGTTTTCCGAGCTTGTCATAATCCCTGACAATGTTGTTCATCTCGTTCCAGATATTTTTGTAGTCGCGCAGCGGGTAGTGTGTGAGGTTCGTATCGACGAAAATCTCCGTGTCAAAATCGGGATTGAGTGCCTTGTCCGTGTAAATGTGAATCGCGCCGTTTTCAAAGGGCTCATAGCGCTTGCGGAAGTCGTACATCGCATTTTTGACCGAGTTGAAAATGTGCTGCTCTTTCTCTGCCTGCGGGTAGGAATCCCTTGCCAGGGCATTCTGCAGGCGCCGAAGCTGGGCATCCGCATAGCCGCCAAAGGACTGAATCGCACGCTTGGACAAAAACAGGTGCGCATTGTCAATCAGCTCCTGCCCGAGCGGGTGCAGGTACAGATAATGCTCCGGATTCAGACCGAGCAGCTCTATGGTATTGGGATTGCAGCTCAAAAGCAGCGTAATCATTTTCATAAAGCTGTAGATGGTGGTGTCGGTCTGCGTGTCCACATACTGTTCAAAACGGGTCAGCCCGATAAGGTCGGATTTCCGGTTCAGGGTCACGCCCCTGACATCAATGTCACTTTTTTCGTTGTTTGTTCCGTAGGAATAGCTTCCCGCAAGCCCCAGCAGAATCACATGCCTGCCCAGGTGCTTGTCGGACTGGATGAAGCCGTATGCTTTGGATTTTAAAAGATCAGTATCAATCATGTCACATCACTCCTGTATAATAACCGGCGACGCCGATGCCAATAGTAGCCCAGTGGGATGCCTTTCGCCTTTCATATGCAATGTCGTCCTCGTCCATGGGTTCTCCGTCCTCCTCGGCATCTTCTATCATATCTTCCACGGATTCCGGTGTGCTCGGGCGGAATATGCCGACGCTGATATTTAAAAATCCATAAGCATATCCGTGTTCGCTGTCGTCGATTTCACCGTTATTTTTGGCGCTGAGCAGTTCAAATACTTCGTCTGCTTCTGCCTGAAATGCAGGGACACCGTAAATCTGCGGCTGAAGCTGACCGTCAATTCCGGCTAGAAATTCGATATATTTTACAGTGCTGTTCTCGTCAAAGTCAAACCGCAGCTCGTTATGGAAATAGTAGCATGAATGGCTGTGCTCCGCATAGGGCGTACCCAGCAGCGACTCCACCTCCTGGCGTGTGGCTGACAGTGGGATTGTTTTCTCGTTGATTTTGATACCGGATAAGGGAATTATTTCTATTGTCTCCATATTTTTTCTCTCCATATAATATTGTGAAAAAAATTCAATGAAACTTGCAATTAAGAAAATAAAATGGTATAGTATAAGCATAAAGGAGCAATCGCCCACAAAGTGGTTGACCTCCCGGAAAAGCTAAAAGCCTACCTGTACGGTCAAGTAAACAAGGTAGGCTTTTTTACTTATGCTTATTATTCCTATCAATGTAGGTAAAACCAACGGAGTTGGTTTCGCAATGCAATCAGGAAATTACCGCCTAATAACAAAAGGCTCAAAACCTGGTATGTATCCATCTGCATCACCTCCCTCTTCTGTATTTCCCATGATGGGATATGCCGAATGGCACAGCCGCGGCTGCGGTTTGCAGAAGGGAGGGAGGCTGTCCACCTTGCAACACGATTGTTCCATGTACAAATTTTAGCATATATTGTCAGTGCAGGCAAGACAGAACACCGGCTGTAACGTGAAATTTTGTGACGCTGGATACTATTTATGCAGGACGATACATTTTTCCAAAATTCACAAGAACTTAAAGCGTGTAAATAAAATCAATGTCCCTACGAACAGTTCCCTAACAGCACACTACAGGAAAACACGCCGTCTTCAGCCGTGAAATGCACGTCCCCATTGTATTTTTCAACAATGTTGAGGATGCTTTCCACACCAATGCCCTCATGGTCTTTTGCCTGCGGTATGCCGTTGCAGAAATGAATGTCGTCCTTGCAGCTATTTTCGCATTTGAGGAGAATCATGGAATTTTTCTGCTGTGCAACAATCGCAATCCTGCGCGTTCCGTCAGACTGTGCACAGCCATGAACTGCATTTTCCAGAATATTTGAAAAAATGGACACCAAATCGACATCGGAGACGCAGAGGGTCTTGTCAAGCCGGATATCGGCATCCATGTCGATGCCGTTTTGCTCTGCCTTTCGCATATAGGCGGAAATCAGGCTGTTTACAGCGTAGTTTTTGCTGAAAATCCTGTCAAGCTTTTCGTCCTCAATGCGCTCGTATTCCGTGAGATATGTGAGAATTCCCTCATAATCCTGCCGCTCGGCAAGCTCCATCACGACCATGTTGTGATGCCGGAAATCGTGGCGCGTCTGCCTTGCGCTGCGTTCAATTTTTTCGTAGGACTCCATCTGCGCCATCAGGAGCTGTTCATGCATCTGCATGAGCCGGAGCTGGTGCGCGTGATTTGCCTGTGCCATGAAATAAAACAAAAGCATATATACAATCAGCATAAACAGGTAACAAACTGTCATGATAAAAATGTGGGACGCGTTCTTTTCTTTATGATATGCATTGTAGAGCAGCAAAAATGTCATCATCACAAAGGTCAGGATGGAAATACAGGTAATCATGCCATAACCGCTCTGCATCTGGCGGTAGATATAGAGCAGTTTTTTCCTGAAAAAACTGCGGTATAAAAATAAAAAGAATAAATTCAGTCCAATGCGCATTCCCCACACCGCGTACCCTCCTGCGCCTGCACCGCTTTGCGTAACCAGCGAGATCAGACCATAGATAAATGTCCACAGGCAGTAGTAGGCGGATATCAAAAACATGGACTTTGCGGGGTTGGAGGCTGAGAGCAGAAACAAAAAAACACCGCCGAAGACAACGGCAGTCAGCAGATAGGCAGAGAGAAAAAGTGCAGCTTTGGGTAATCCCAGCTGTGTAAATATGAAAATAAAAATCTGAAAAAAAATTCCTGCAAGAATTGTAATAAGCAAAGTTGTTTTCTTTCCATGTTTTGGTTCCAGCACAAGGTTATAAAACCATGCGGCGTGGAAGATATTGTTGATAATATTCGTGATTATCGCGTCGGACATTTTCCTGCTCCTTTATGGCGTGTACATTGGATTTCGCTGCAATTTCTCTCATTATATAACATTTTGCATCAAATAGAAATCTAAATAAGGTTAAAAAATATATTTTGATGGCGCATTGTGCTACAATTGATGCATTAGGAATGGCATTTTGTCTCTCTTTTTGGTGCATGGATTGAGAGGAAAATGAGAGAGGAATGCAGTAAGATAGGATTGGAACCTGATATAATATTTGAGGAGGTATCGCAAATGGAATGGGTCAAACGGTTAAACGAGAGCATCCGCTATATTGAGGAACATCTGACAGGTGAGATTGATTATGGGCAGCTTGGAAAAATAGCGTGCTGTTCTGCTTATCACTATCAGCGGATGTTCACCTACATGGCAGGCGTTTCGCTGTCGGAGTATATCCGCAGGAGACGGATGTCGCTTGCGGCAGTCGATTTGCAAGGCGGCGGCAGGGTCATTGACATTGCGGCAAAGTACGGATACAGCTCGCCGACTGCATTTAACAGGGCATTTCAGGGCGTTCATGGCGTCGCGCCGTCAGCAGTGCGGGGAGAAGGCATTTCCGTGAAATCCTACCCACCTATTACATTTCGAATATCCGTGAAAGGAGCAGAAGAGATGGAATATCGCATTGAGACAAAAGAGGCATTCCGCATCGTGGGCGTATCATGTCCGCTTGAGCGGGAGCTTGAGAAGAATTTTGCAGTGGTACCGCAAATGTGGCAGGATGCCGCTGTAAACGGCACGATTGGAAAGCTTGCCGGGATGATGGACACACCGCCCATGGGGCTTCTGGGTGTGAGCGCATGCGGGGATGCGGAGCAGTGGAAATATTTTATCGCTGTTTCCAGCACTAAGGACAACGGCGGGTTTGAGGAGTACACGGTTCCGGCAGCCACGTGGGCGGTTTTTTCCGGAGAGGGAACGAACACATCCATACAGGAGCTGGAGCAGCGGATTGTGACCGAGTGGCTGCCGTCCTCAGGGTATGAGTACGGCAGCGCACCGGACATCGAGGTCTATCTGAATCCGGACCCGCAAAACGCAAAGTATGAGGTGTGGATTCCGGTGGTGCAAAAGGATTCAGGAAAGGGGCTGTAAAGCATCATATTATACTGAGCGGTCAATTTTTTCGACCGCCAGTATAACCTTGCAGAAGTTTCAGGCAAGTCAGTCCCTTATCAGCGAGTACATTTTCATGTCAATAATTCTGCCATTTTTCACAGCGTTTTTTCTCAATGTGCCCTCATACTGAAACCCTGCTTTTTCAAGCACTTTGCCGACGCAAAGGATTTGGCATTCGCACTGTCTAATAAAAAAATACAGGATAATCTTCGGGACGGCCTACCTTACCCCTTTAATTCCCATTTTCTTATGCTGCAAATCATTTTCTTTTTAAACCTCCTAACTGATTTGAGTTGAACTGCTTGTCAACAGTGCCGTTATTCTTCCTTGCAGGCAATGTAAACATCCATGGTCTTCCCATCGGTTTCAAAGCAGGGAATAACGTCCTTTTCCGTGTGTTCCAGACCATTCACGCGCATATATTCCATAAGTGTTTTATATCCGTTGGGAATGGTCACAAAAGGGTTTTCAAAGGGCGATTCAATGTGTATTGCCGCGTACTTGTGGTCTGCCTGCTCGTGTATTTCAAGGTCAGGCGGGGTGATTCCATCGGGCAGTATCCATGCCGCTTCATAACCGTGCATATTGAAAACATTAATCTGCTCCTGTGACACATTTGGAAAATCCCAGCCAATGACACGGGGGGTCTCCACGCCGCAGCTGCGGGCAATGGAAAATACTCTGTCGATGGCGTCGCCTTCCGGGTTGGAGCTTATAACGGCATGCTTGATGTAGCGGAAGGCGGGGACGGTCTCCACACGCAGATTTGTGTATGCCTCGCCGCAGACAACCATATCGTCGCGGAACAGGTTATCCAGAGAGCAGTTGAAAAGCCTGCAAAGCTCTAACGCCTTGTCCATTTCGGGCTGTGCTGTATCCAGCTCCCATTTTGATACGGTCTGACGGCTGACATTCATTTTTCCGGCAAGATCCTCCTGCGTCATGTTTCCTCTCAGATGTCTTAAAAACTGCAAATTTTTTCCGAAACTCATAAAATTTTCTCCTTTCATTTTCCTGCGCCGCGCCGCACTATCAGTATAGTATTTTCCCTTGCCGGATGCAACCACTCTGCATTTGCAATTTTTTTGAATCGCGCAACTTCAAAGTGCGCAGAGTTATAGTAAACGACAAAAATATTTGCCGTTTACTATAACTCTGCGCACGACCGCATAAGGAATTTAGCTGCTTTGCAGCATGCGGTCGGCGCAGGTAAACGCAAATATAATTTGCGTTTACCATAATTATATCAAAAAACAGTTGACCCTTACGGAACGTCATGGATTATAGTATTTTTATCAGGAGAAAAGGAGGCAGCTAAGTATGATGACAGTAAAGGAACTATCAGACCGCACAGGTATCAGCGTGCGCACGCTTCACTATTATGACGAAATCGGTCTTTTTTCACCGACCGAAAAGAGTGGGGCGGGATACCGGCTTTATGACGATAAGGCACTGGAAACACTACAGCAGATTTTGTTTTTCCGCGAATTTGATATGCCCCTGAAGGAAATCAAGGCAGCCATGGAAAACCCGGCTCTTGATAAAAATGAAATGCTTCAGGTACAAAGACGGATGCTTGTCAGAAAACGCGACCGTATGAACCGCCTGATTGCAAGCATTGACGATATTCTGAAAGGAGAAAACAAGATGGATTTTGAAGTGTTTAACAAAAGCGAAATTGAGGAAATATGGGATTCCCTGTACACGAACTGCAATGAGGCGCAAAAGGCGCTTTTTATTGAGAAATATGGCAGCGAGGAGGAATGGCGGAAACAATTTTTGGAGCGCGCGGCGTCAGAGGAGGCGCAGAAAAATTACGCGAAAATTGTCGAGTGGTACGGCAGCAAGGAAAAGGCGATGGAAGCCCAGAAAAATCCCACAGATGCAGGGCTGGTCACGGCATATCAGAAACGAATCGAATCCGTGATGAAAAAGCTTGCGGGCAAAATGGGAGCGGATGTAAATTCCCTGGAAATAAAGGAAATCGTGGGCGAATATGATTATGTGGCAAAGCTGCTCTACCAGATGGAGGATGTCACGAAGCTGATGCTGGAACTGGCAGAAGCATACGAGACGAATGAAATGATGCAGAGGGTACAGGACAGCATTTATGGGGAAGGCACGACACGGTTTATCGGACAGGCAGTCAGGGCGTTTTATACTGGCGGTCAAAAGGACTGACCGCTTGGTATAAAATGATAAAGGGCACGCACCCGCGACATAATAAAGATATAGTCCGCACCTTATTTTACTATGGCATTGCAGAATGACATCATGTATAATAAAGGCAGTGTTGTAATTAATCTTTCGCCAGAGCATTTTTCAAACAGGGAAAGCAGCCAGATTTTGAAATGGCGTTAATGTTTATGTGAGGTGTTTTTATGGGAATCTATTTAAATCCAAAAAACAAAGGTTTTATGGAGGCAGTTCGTTCCGAGATATATGTCGACAAGACAGGACTGATAGCATATACAAATAAGTGTCTGAACACAATGGATAAGTATATCTGTGTCAGCAGACCGCGCCGTTTTGGGAAATCAATGGCGCTTAAAATGCTTGCCGCCTATTACAGCTGTGCGTGTGATTCGGGCGAGCTGTTTTCAGGATACAAGATAGAGAGTGATGAGACATTTCAGGAACATCTGAATCAGTATGATGTTATTTACCTGAACATGCAGCAGTTTTTTATCAGGGCAAAAAAACAGGAAGTGACAGAATACTTGGAACAGGTGGTCATTGCCGATATCCGCAAGGTATATGGGGAATTTTTTCCTGAACAGGAAACAGGCCTTGCCGCTGTGCTTGAACAGATTTATGCGGAAACAGACAGAGAGTTTATCTTTCTGGTTGATGAGTGGGACTGCGTGATGCGCGAGCGGCAGGAGTCGGAGGAGCTGCAAAAGCAGTACCTCGATTTCCTGCGGAATCTGTTAAAGGATCAGCCGTATGTTGCACTTGCATACATGACCGGAATCCTGCCAGTGAAAAAGTATGGTCAGCATTCCGCGCTGAATATGTTCAGGGAATTTTCAATGACAAACCAGAAGGCATTAGAAGAGTATACCGGTTTTACAGAGGATGAAGTAAAGCAGCTGTGTGAGCGCTTTGACATGAATTTCGAGGAGACAAGCAGCTGGTATGACGGCTATATGTTTAAGAAATTCCGGCACATCTATAACCCGAAATCCGTGGTGGAGGCAATGAGCTGTCAGGATTTCTCAAGCTACTGGACATCCACGGAAACCTACGAGGCACTGAAAATCTACATGGATATGGACTATGACGGACTGCGGTCAGAGATTGCGCAGATGCTTGGCGGCGGGCGTGTCGTTGTGAATACGGGCAGCTTCCAGAATGACATGCGCAATTTCAAGACAAAGGATGATGTGCTGACACTGCTGATACACCTGGGATACCTTGCATACGACCCGCAGACCAGGGAAGCGTTTATCCCAAACAAGGAGATAATCGGAGAATTCGAGAATGCCATGAGCGTCAGCGGCTGGCAGGAGGTCATGCGTGTCTTAAAGGCATCGGAGCAGCTGCTTGAGGATACAATTAATGGCGATGCAGAGCGTGTCGCGGAAGCGCTTGACAGGGCACATACGGAGGTGGCATCAATGCTGACCTACAATGACGAAAATTCCATGGCATGTGCGATAGGGCTTGCCTATTACAGCGCGCGGAAGGACTATGTACTGATACGTGAGTTCCCATCAGGAAAAGGCTTTGCGGACATCGTGTTCCTGCCGCTGCCGCACACGGATAAGCCTGCGCTGGTTGTCGAGCTGAAATATGACAGGTCAGCCATGACGGCATTACAGCAGATTAAGGACAGGAAATACACACAGGCGCTGGAGCGCTATAGCGGGGAAATCATTCTTGTCGGGGTGGACTATGACAAGGACAAGACGGATAAGCCGCACAGCTGCATGATAGAGAGGGTGGAGAAAAATAATGGGAGGAAATCTATATGTTAAGTGATGACATACGTTATCTCACAGACAGGGCGCTGTGGGAGACGGAAAACCTGATAAAGTGCATTCCTGATGATTTGTGGGAAAAGCGTTATGATGGACTTCCCATGTGGAAATATATTTACCATATGCTGTATTCGATGGACCGGTGGTATATTAATCCGCGCGATGCGGCATACAAAGACCCTGATTTTCATACGGAATCATTGGCTGATTTGAATGTAGTTCCAGGGGATGCGCACATAACAAGGGAGCAGATAGAAGGGTATTTTTATCAGATAAGGGATAAAATACAGAAGTATACCACAGTACTTGGGGATGCCATGCTCGTGGAGCATCCCGAGAATTGCGAATTCAGTCGTTTTCGCTTAATTCTGGGTCAGTTCCGCCATTGGCACAGGCACATGGGAGTTGTCTATGGCTTTCTCGTAGAGGATACTGGCAAATGGCCGTATGTCCTTAATATGTGCGGCAAGTATCCCGATTCACCGATGCCGAATTATTATGGAGAGTAAAACAGCACATTAATTTCTGACTTTGCAATTGCCATAGCAGCTTGCCATTGGGAATTCAGGGACGAAAGGAGAACACGGATGAAACTGGACATTGACGCGCTGTGTATGGCAGGAATTCCGATTGTGACAGAGCAGGGGCACAATGGCGGCATTTCCATCATGGAGAATTATAAAATTGACAAAACCCTGCTGAGTACATCGGATTTGCAGGCAGTTCTGGCGGGGCTTCGCAGTCTTGACAGCGTAAGCGGCACCAGCCGCTATGCGCAGCTGATGGAAAAGCTGTCTGCCGGCGCATCAAACATGCTGTCGGGTGACACCCACATACTGATAGACCTCTCGTCGCGGTATAAGGAATCCCTCACGCCTAAAATCGAGCTGATTCACAGCGCAATACGTGCCGCGCGGACAAACAATGCGTCACCGGATATGGGCGCGGTCATCGGGGGACTCTGGAATCGCTTTTATAGGGAAGGAATCTATGCGTCAATACCGGGTAAGAAAAGCGAGAAGGCGCTGGGTATTTACACGGATTACGAGGATGACGAAAAATCAGATTACACGGTGCTGGTTGCGCATGAGGCCAGCAGGGTGCCGCAGGCAGGGGAGTACACGGTCTGCAAAATCCCCGCAGGCAGATATGCAAAGTTTGTCGTCCGCGGGGATATGGTGCAGGCTGTTGCGGCGGCCTGGCAGGAAATATGGAAGATGGATTTGCCAAGAACATTCCAGTGTGACTTTGAGGAGTACCAGAACGACAGCATGGAGCATGCAGAAATCCACATTTATATCGGATTAAAGAATCTTCCAGTATAATTGAACTGGGAAGAAGAGGCGTGACAGTTCCTGTTACTGTTCACGCCTTTTCTGGTTTGGTCACAATTTCGCTTATTAAAGGCGTAAACAGCAACAATTTTTCATACAAATTGATAAAGGGAATCAATTTGGCGCATGAATCCCTTTGCCTGTATGGGGTTCTGAACAGTAACCAGTACCTTCCGCTGGGGCGTATTTGAATGAGCGTATTTGAAAAAGATTTTGATTGAGGTTGCAGTGTGTGCATGATATAATAGGAAAGATAGGAAAAGAGGAAGGAACAGACACAAATATGAATTATTACTTTATTGATTATGAAAATGTTCATGCAGACGGATTTGCCGGGATAGAGAATCTCGGTGAAAGCGATATTATCTGCGTGATGTATACAGAGCAGAGCAAGGCATTTTCGCTGGAGCTGGTGGAGAAGATTGCGCGGCAGAAGGTTAAGCTTGAGTCGTACAAGGCGGGCACGGGTGCAAAAAATTCGCTGGATTTCCAGCTGGCATCCTATCTGGGGTACATGATTGCAAAGAGCGAGGGGGCAGGTGACTGTTTTTGTATTGTTTCACGTGATACAGGTTTTAACCATCTGGTTGATTTCTGGGCAGAGCGCGGGGTAATCGTGAGGCGGATTGCCAACTTCCTCGGCGATGACAAAGACCCTAAGGCAGCCGTCGTATCAGAGGAGCCAAAGACCAAGGCAAAAACGAAGGGCAAATCCAAGGTTTCCGACTCCAACAAAGCAACAAAGGAAGAATTACTGCAATATCTTACAGAGGAGGAATACACAGATAAAATATTGGAAATTTTCAACAGCTACAAGACGAAGGTTGCCATCAACAACGGACTGAGCAAGGAGTTTCGGGACAGCCAGAAGAGCAGCGCCATCTACAAGAAACTGAAAACACTGTTAAAGGAAAAACAGAAAACATAAGATATATGATAAGAACCTTTTTTATTGTTTCAATATATGATAGAATGAAAGCTGTTACTGAACAGTGCAGCAGGGTGTATTTATTTATGGAATATAGGGAATGCTATAAAGATTCATAGGGAGAAAGAAAATGTATGAGAATGAATTAAAAAAGTATGCAAGGGACATATTGGACTCACCGAATTTTAGAAGTACGAGAGGACATATCCAGCATGGAAATATGTCAGTCAATGAGCACTGCATTAACGTGGCTAAGACAAGCTTGTATATTAGAAATAAACTTGGGATAAGATGTAATACAAGGGATTTAGTCAGGGGAGCACTGCTCCACGACTATTTTCTGTATGACTGGCACAAGAGCGATTTGGCGGCGCCACATAAACTGCATGGATTTTTTCATCCTGCGCGCTCCTTGAAAAATGCAAGAAAGGAGTATTATCTGACACCGCGTCAGGAGGATATCATTATTAAACACATGTGGCCGCTTACCGTAAAACCGCCTATGTGCCGGGAGGCATGGATCGTGACAATGGCAGATAAGTATTGTTCTCTGATGGAGACACTCCATATACACAGGGGAAGGATTCACAGCAGGCAGAGATATCATACTGTGTCATACATGTAAAAGCAAAAATTGGAAAGGAAAACAAATTTTATGAGAAAGACCAAGATAATTTGTACAATTGGACCTGTTTCACAGACCGAAGAAAAGCTAAAAGAACTGCTTTTGGCGGGAATGAACGTGGCTAGATTTAATTTTTCACATGGTGACCATGCGGAACATGAGATGAAGCTTGGCAGGGCAAGAAAGGCAGCAGAAGAGTTAGGACTGCCGCTTACCACAATGCAGGATACCAAGGGACCGGAGATAAGACTGAAGGATTTTGAGGGTGGAAAGGCATTTCTTGAGGCAGGCGCTGTTTTTCGCCTGACAACGGACGAGATACTGGGAAATGCGCAGAGGGCCTCCATAACATATAAGAACTTAAAAAATGATGTTGAAATCGGCAAAAGCATTCTGATAGATGACGGCTTAATTGAACTTACAATCAAGGCGATAGAGGACACGGATATTGTCTGTGAAGTCATTAATGGCGGTTATGTGTCGAACCATAAGGGGATTAATGTGCCAGGAGCAGTTCTGTCCATGCCGTATATCAGTGATGTAGACAGGGACGACATACTTTTTGGCGTCAGGATGGGATATGATTATATTGCGGCATCCTTTGTCAGGTGTGCGGATGATGTGAGGGCAGTCAGGAAGATTATTGAAGACAATCATGGAAGAATGAAAATTATATCCAAAATTGAAAACATGCAGGGGATTGATAACCTTGATGAGATTTTAGAGGCATCTGACGGCATTATGGTGGCAAGGGGCGACATGGGAGTGGAGATTCCGATGGAAGATGTGCCGATTCTCCAGAAGAAAATGATTAAAAAAGCGCTGCGGCTTGGAAAGATTGTGATTACGGCGACGCAGATGCTTGAATCGATGATAAAAAATCCCAGACCGACGCGGGCAGAGACAACGGATGTGGCAAATGCAATTTTTGACGGAACGTCTGCCATTATGCTTAGCGGCGAGAGCGCTGCAGGCGCTTATCCGATTGAGGCGGTTAAGACGATGGGAAGGATTGCAGAGCGGACGGAGCAAGATATCTGCTACAATTCCAGACTTAGAAAAAGAAGCCAGCTCTGGGAAGACAATGCGGATGTTACAACTGCCATTTGCCACGCATGCTGTACAACTGCCATGGATTTGGATGCAAAGGCGATTATTACGGTTACAATGTCTGGATTTACAGCCGGCATGATATCGAAGTACCAGCCGGGGTGCATGGTGATAGGATGTGCCGTGGATGAAATGGTATATCGCCAGATGGGTCTGATGTTCGGTGTCTGCCCGCTGCTGATAGAAAAAGAAGATGATACGGAAAAACTATTTCAGGCGGCAGTGAAGGCGAGTGTTGACGCAGGACTGGTTGGCAGCGGTGACAAAGTGGTGTTAACTGCCGGGGTACCGCTGGGGGTTGCCGGAAATACAAATATGATACGTGTGGTAGAAGTCTAAACGCGTTTGTCTGCTGAGAGGGACACATGGGAACGATATTTTGCATTGTCGGGAAAAGTTCGTCGGGAAAAGATACCATATATAAGAAGCTTTTAGAGAATTCATCACTTCAGCTGCGAAGGATTGTCCCATACACGACACGTCCGATACGTGCGGGAGAATGTGAGGGCGTGGAGTACCATTTTACGACGGTGGAAGCAATGGAGCGGCTTCGGGATGAGGATAAAATTATTGAATGCCGCTCTTATGAGACCGTCTACGGCGTATGGTATTATTTCATGGCAAAGGACAGCCAGATTCAGCTGGAGCATTATGACTATGTTGTGATTGGAACGCTTGCGTCATACATGAAAGTAAGGGACTATTTCGGAAAGGACAGGGTGGTTCCAATCTATATCGATCTGGAGGACGGTGAACGGTTAAGCCGTGCACTCCGGCGCGAGAAAAAGCAGACCCAGCCGAGATATGAGGAAATGTGCAGGCGCTACCTCGCGGATGCAAAAGATTTTTCAGCGGAAAATCTCGAGAGGGCAGGGATAACAAGGTGTTTTAATAACCACAACTTGAAAAACTGTTATGCAGAAATTTCGAAATATATTAAGGAACAGTCGCAAAATAATAAGGAGCTGTAAAGAAATAACATTGCAATATTGCGCTGAATATGTCTTCGAGTGTACAGATCAAAAAACGAAGACATAGCGGGCTATGTTAAGGCTTTTTGATCTGTGCAATCGGAGACATAGGCAAGCAAGATTGTAAAGTTATTTATTGACAGATCCTAAGTAAACCGTTGGCAGAACTGTTTCGTGGGGGTATATAGATGGATTTTAAGGTGAATGAGATACAGCAGGCGGCACCCGTACAACAGACGCAGGCCGTACAACAGACGGATGACACATTTAAGTTTATGCTGGCAAGTAATATTGAGGAGGCAGGGCTTGCGGAGCGGCTGAACCTCATGATGGAAGAAATCGTGATGCAGGGCGATAAGATTGTGAAACGCATGGATGTGCGCGACATGAAAAGGTACCGTACACTTATCAAGGAGTTCATGAATGAGATAGTGAACCGTTCCCACAAATTTTCGCGGGAAAATTTTTTGGACAGGCGTGGACGCCACAGGGTTTATGGGATTATCAGGCTTGTGGATGAGAAGCTTGATGAACTTGCGCAGGAGCTTGTGAATGAGGAATGCGACAAGATTGCAATACTTGCCAGGGTTGATGAGATAAGGGGACTTTTACTCGACATTTTTACATAATGACGTCGATTTCCAAAATACCTGAAAGGGACAAGTGCAGATATGGAATGCGTGACATGGAATGATGTGGTGGGACTGACGCAGCTGACGGAGAATCTTCAGAATGCCATCAGGCACAATAAAATATCGCATGCGTACCTGATACAGGGGGAAAAGCTGTCGGGAAAGCGCATGGTGGCAGATATCTTTGCGAGGGCGCTTCAGTGCGAGTGTGACAGGGAAACACAACAGCAGGCGACCCTGTTTGATTTTGGGGCAGGAACGGATGGTGCAGGGACGGACAAAAATGACACTGATGTCAGAATAAAGCCCTGTAACCAGTGCAGGTCATGCAGGCAGGCAATGAGCGGAAACCATCCTGATATTATATATGTGGAGCACGACAAGCCGAACGTGATATCGGTGGACAATATCCGCCAGCAGGTGAATGGGGATATTGCCATCAAACCGTACAGCAGTGTATACAAGATATATATTATAGATGAAGCTGAAAAGATGAATGTGCAGGCGCAGAATGCACTGTTAAAAACGTTGGAGGAGCCGCCGGAGTATGCGGTTATCCTGCTGCTTGCCACGAGGGTCGAGGCAATGCTTCAGACGATTTTGAGCAGATGCGTGGTGTTAAATACAAAGCCGGTACCGGAGGATACGATAAAGAAATATTTGATGCAGAGGATTGAGATACCGGATTACCGGGCCTCCATATGTGCTTCCTTTGCGAGGGGAAACGTCGGGCGCGCGATTGAGCTTGCCTCCAACGAGACGTTTGACCATATGAAGTCTTCTGTAATTGGCATGATGAAAAATATCAGGGATATGGAAGTCAACCAGATTGCCGCGGAAATCAAAAAAATTTCCGAGGAAAAATTTGACACGAATGATTATTTGGATTTGTGTTTTATCTGGTTTCGGGATGTGCTATTATATAAGGCGTGCGGGGCAGGAAGTGACAAACGTTTTATTATTTTTAAGGAAGAAATGTCTGACATTGCCGCTGCATCGAGGCGCTACAGCTACGAGGGAATCGAAAAAATTGTGCACGCCATAGACCGGGCAAGGAGCAGAATCAGTGCCAATGTGAATTTTGAACTCACAATGGAGCTGATGCTGCTTGATATGAAGGCGGGGTAGTATGGTGAAAACACAATGACAGAAAAGTGAGGTAGATAGATATGGTAAAAGTGATTGGTGTGAGATTTCGGACAGCGGGAAAAATTTATTTTTTTAACCCGGTGGATTTTGAGATAAAGCGTGGCGACCATGTGATTGTGGAGACTGCACGCGGCATAGAATACGGGACAGTCGTGGGGAACCCGAAGGAGATTGAGGAGGAGAAGGTCGTCCAGCCGTTAAAGCCTGTGCTCAGGATTGCGACAAAGCGTGATATGGAACAGGAGGCGGCGAACAAGCAGAAAGAAAAGGATGCCTTTAAAATCTGCCTGGAGAAAATTAAGAAGCACAACCTTGAGATGAAGCTGATTGATGCGGAATATACGTTTGACAATAATAAGGTGCTGTTTTATTTCACGGCAGATGGCAGGATTGACTTTCGGGAACTGGTGAAGGATTTGGCATCTGTATTTAAGACAAGGATAGAGCTGCGCCAGATTGGTGTGCGCGACGAGACAAAGATACTGGGCGGCATCGGCATCTGCGGCAGGCCGCTCTGCTGTCATTCACACTTGTCGGAGTTCGTGCCGGTTTCCATCAAGATGGCAAAGGAGCAGAATCTGTCGCTGAACCCGACAAAGATTTCGGGTGTATGCGGGCGTCTGATGTGCTGCCTGAAGCATGAGGAGGAGACCTACGAGTATCTCAACAGAAAGCTTCCAAATGTGGGCGATTTTGTCACAGCCGATGACGGACTCAAAGGGGAGGTACATAGTGTCAATGTGCTCCGCCAGCTGGTCAAGGTCATTGTCGAGGTGGACGACGAGAAGGAGATTCATGAGTACAAGGTAGAGCAGCTGCGTTTTAAAAGACGTCACAGGAGAGACAAAAATGACAGCATGAGCGATGAGGAGCTCAAGGAATTAAAGGAGCTTGAAAAACTCGAAAAGCAGGAGAAGCATGACGCGAAATCAAAGCTTGAGGATAACTGATATGGAAGTGCTGCTAAGGGAAAATGAGCGCGTGGATGATTTGCAGCGTAACGGCTACAGGATTATCCAGAATCCTGCGAAGTTCTGCTTTGGCATGGACGCGGTGCTGCTTAGTGGTTTTGTGCGGGTAAAGCAGGATGCGGATGTCCTGGACATGGGAACAGGAACAGGTATCATACCGCTTCTGCTGGCGGCTAAGACGCGGGCAGCGCATATCAGTGCCATCGAGATACAGGCGGAGAGCGCGGACATGGCAAGGCGCAGTGTACAGCTCAACAACCTCACGGATAAGATTGATATTGTGACGGGGGATATCAGAGGAGCAGACAAAATTTTCCATGCTGCTTCTTTTGACGTGGTGACCTGCAATCCGCCCTATATGATTGGAAAACATGGGATTGCCAATCCGGATGCGCCCAAGGCGATAGCGCGGCATGAGATTTTGTGTACCCTTGAGGACGTGGTCAGAAACGCCGCCAGGCTTTTAAGGACGGGCGGCAGCTTTTTTATGGTACACCGGCCGTTTCGGCTGGCTGAGATTATTACGGTGATGACGGCATACAAGCTGGAACCGAAACGCATGCAGCTGGTTTATCCCTATGTGGACAAGGAGCCGAATATGGTTCTTATCGAGGGCTGCAGGGGCGGCAGGCCGCGTATGACGGTTGAAAAGCCCTTGATTGTGTTCAAGGAACCGAATGTCTACGCGGATGAAATTTGTGATGTGTATGGATTTTAATGATTTGGTGGTGTGACGGATGACAGGAAAATTGTATTTGTGCGCGACCCCGATAGGAAACCTGGGGGACATGACGCCGCGGGTGGTGGAGACACTGCAGATGGTTGACGTGATAGCGGCAGAGGATACGAGAAACAGTATCAGGCTGCTCAATCATTTTGACATCCATACACCGATGACAAGCTATCATGAGTATAATAAGGTTGAGAAGGCTGTCACCTTGATTGGACAGATGAACCAGGGGAAAAATGTGGCACTAATAACGGACGCGGGGACGCCTGCCATCTCTGACCCGGGGGAGGTGCTTGTGCGTATGTGCCATGAGGCCGGCATTGTGGTGACTTCGCTTCCGGGGGCGGCAGCGTGCATTACGGCTTTGACGTTGTCCGGTCTTTCCACAAGGCGGTTTTGTTTTGAGGGCTTTTTGCCGTCTGACAAAAAGGAGAAGAAAGATATTCTGGAAGACCTCAAAAAAGAATCCCGGACGATTGTGCTATATGAGGCGCCGCACCATCTGGTGCGTACACTGGATGACCTGTATGAGGCGCTGGGCAACCGAAGGCTGACAATTTGCAGGGAGCTGACGAAAAAGTTTGAGGAGGTAATGCCTACCACGATTCAGGATGCCCGCACCATATACGGGACCGACGAGCCCCGCGGAGAATACGTGCTTGTAGTAGAAGGGAAGAGCCTTGCCGCATTTAAGAAGGAACAGGAACAGGGCTGGCAGGAGATTCCGATAGAGGAGCATATGAAACAGTATGAAGCACAGGGTCTCGAGCGCAAGGAGGCAATGAAAAAGGTGGCGAAGGACAGGGGAATTTCCAGGCGGGAGGTTTATCAATATTTATTAGATTTGGAAAATATATGAAAACATATTGACAAATACTTTTAGTGATAATATACTTCTGAATAGTTGGTATTATGTCATAAAAGGAGCGTTTTTCATGGAAAGATTATTTGAAATTATTGAGGAGCAGCTGCATACGACAGGCGTGGAGCTTACGGAGGACTTGACCCTGAAGGATGATCTTGGTGCGGATTCGATTGACCTGGTTGAGCTGGTCATGGCACTTGAGGAAGAGTATGGCATTGAGGTTTCGTATGAGGAGCTGGAAAAGAAAGTCAAGACAATTGGCGACATTGTTGAATTTTTAAGAGAACAGGGAGCAGATATCTAATAGGTATCTGTTCTTTTTTATGCACAGGGGCACGTAAGGAAATTAGCAGCTTCGCTGCACGTGCCCCGCGCGGCGAGTAGTGGAGAAGGACGATCCCCTACTCGATTGTATACGGGCACGTAAGGAAATTAGCAGCTTCGCTGCACGTGCCCCGCGCGGCGAGTAGTGGAGAAGGACGATCCCCTACTCGATTGCACAGGGGCACGTAAGGAAATTAGCAGCTTCGCTGCACGCACCCCGCGCGGCGAGCGAGTAGGGAAACGACAGGGAAACGGTCAGATTTGGGAAAATGGGGGCATATCAGGGAAAACCAGCAGGGAAACTGCATGAATTTGTCGAACGATTCTGCCTGAAAACATCTTGTGGGAATCTTTGGAAATGATTATACTTATATCCAGTAAACAAAAAAATGCATATCATTTTCAGAGAGGGAGAGATGACCATGACGAAAGAAACTACAATTTTGATACTGACACTTGTCCTTATGGCTATTGGAATACTGTATCAGATAGCAATAGGCGTGATTTACCAAAGAATGATACAGCAGGCGGACACGCTTTCCGGCACGGAGAATAAGCTGCTTACGCAGTGCAAGGAGCGTTTTATCAACTGCTATAAGTTAAACGGCGGTGTCGCAAACATTCCTGTGTTTGTGGACAAGTATATTAACCGCATCCGTGTGCTGGGAATGAGCATCAATTTTATGAAACATCTTTCGGGCCAGCTGATGCTGGCTGGGGTCTTTGTCGCTGGCTTCGGTGTGTTTACTGGCATTGTCGAGGGAAGCAAATTTGTTGACTTGCTGCCTTTTTATATAATCAGTCTGTTTGGCATTTACCTGTACCTGAGCGCCATGTCCATCGTGGACATGCCCAACCGCAGAAAAATGCTTAAGACCAACCTTACCGACTATCTGGAAAATACGGTTGCACAGAGGCTGGAACATGGCATTGTGGAAAAGGAGAAGCTTCTGTGGGAGCTGGCGCAGGAGAAAAGCGCCAAGGCAGAGCGGAGAAGAGAGGACACAGAATCTGTTGCCGACGACGAATCCGAGAAAAAGGTACCTCTTTTTTCACAGGAGGAGGCACATGAGCTGGAGGAACTGCTGCGCACAATCATAGGAAATAAAGCGTAATGTAACAGGAAGCCGAAGGCTGAACTGTTACGTGTAATACATTTAATTAATTTCATGCAGCAATTGATTTATGTGGAAAATTTTGCTAAAATAGAAAATATAGGGCGCCTGATAAATAAAATTGACATAATTTTGTATATAACAGGGCGGGCTGGTAATGATGAAGTAATAAGTATCAATTGTTTAAAGTAAAGGAGAATGCAGATGAGTAAGGTAACGTTTGATTATTCAAAGGCAGCGCAGTTTATCAGTGAGCATGAAGTTGAATACATGAAAAAGCTGACACTTGACGCAAAGGATGTACTTGTGAACAAGACGGGTGCAGGGAATGACTTTCTGGGATGGATTGATCTGCCTGTGGATTATGACAAGGATGAGTTTGCAAGAATCAAGGAAGCGGCAAAGAAGATACAGGGCGACAGTGAGGTACTTCTCGTTATTGGTATCGGTGGTTCTTATCTGGGTGCAAGGGCGGCAATTGAATTTCTGCGCCATGGCTTTTATAATATGGTGGACAAGAGCATCAGAAAGACGCCGGAAATTTATTTTGTGGGAAATTCAATCAGCTCAACCTATATCAGGCATTTGACGGATGTCATCGGTGACAGGGATTTTTCCATCAACATGATAAGCAAGTCCGGAACAACGACGGAGCCTGCGATTGCATTCCGAGTATTTAAGGAAATGATGGAGAAAAAGTATGGCAAGGAAGGCGCGGCAAAGAGAATTTACGCGACTACGGATAAGGCGAAGGGGTCACTCAAGAATCTTGCCACAGAGGAAGGCTATGAGACATTTGTGGTTCCCGATGACGTGGGCGGCCGTTTTTCCGTGCTGACCGCGGTTGGCCTGCTTCCGATTGCAGTGAGCGGTGCGGACATTGATAAGCTGATGGAGGGTGCTGCAAGTGGAAGAAAGCGCGCGCTGGAGCTTCCTTTTGAGGAAAATGATGCCATGAAGTATGCGGCAGTCAGAAATATCCTGCTGAGAAAGGGCAAGGCTGTCGAAATCCTCTGCAACTATGAGCCGAGTGCACATTATGTGTCTGAGTGGTGGAAACAGCTTTTCGGCGAATCCGAGGGGAAAGACCAGAAGGGACTGTTCCCGGCAAGCGTTGACCTGACGACAGACCTCCATTCCATGGGACAGTTTATCCAGGATGGCTCGAGGGTGATGTTTGAGACGGTCCTCAATATTGAGAAGGCAAGGGAGGAGATTACCATCGGTACAGAGCCAGTTGACCTTGACGGACTCAATTACCTTGCCGGAAAGACGGTGGATTTTGTCAACAAGAGCGCCATGAACGGAACGGTACTTGCGCATACGGACGGACAGGTTCCGAACCTTATGGTCAATATGCCCGAGGTCAGCGAATTCTATCTCGGCGAGCTGTTTTATTTCTTTGAGTTTGCATGCGGCCTGAGCGGATACCTGCTTGGCGTAAATCCGTTCAACCAGCCGGGTGTGGAGAGCTATAAGAAGAATATGTTTGCACTTCTTGGAAAGCCTGGATATGAGGAGGCAAGGGAAGAGCTTTTAAAAAGATTATAAAGAGATTATTGAAACAAAAACCATACAGTCTGTTGTATGGTTTTTGTTATGCCTGTATAGTTTCGATAAAATTTGCTGCAAATACTGTAAACTTGCAGAATTTCTGCCGATATACATATATAAGAGATAATGTGGACGATTTTTCCGCACATCCTAAAGATTGGAGGGATATAGTATGACGATCGAGTTTACACGCGAAGACCTGCTGAAAAATATTTCGCAGAATGGTTATGCATATAGAAACACCCATGTGAAAAAAGTGACAGAAGTAAATGAGGATGTCGAAATGTTTCAGGGCAGTATGAGCGCTTTTAAGAAGCCTGTAAAATGGCTTAAGAAGTACTCATCGGGAGAGAGCTCAAAGACCAGGCTTGAGAAAGAAATCAAGTCGCTGTTAAAGACATATAATGAAATGAACCAGAAGGCAGACGGCATAGAAGACAAGGACTTACAAAAACAGATGTCCAAGCTTGAAAAGCTGTTTACGGATAATAGCAAGGCATTAAAAAAGATAGGCATCGATAAGGAGAACGGAAAATATAAGTTAAACAGCGATACCCTGAAGGATGCGGATGAGAAAGATATCAATGCGCTGCTTGTCGGTCATGAATCCTTTATGAGCAGCGTGGACAGGGTACTGCGTAAGGTAGAGTACAGCGCTGATGACGCACATTACAGCAGGGTGAACAGGAAGATAACCAATGTTACAAATTATGATGAGGCGTCGGTGACACTGGCTGGATTTATGACGCTTGCGCAGCAGACGCAGTCTGTGATAAGCCAGTATAACAATGTTGTCCAGTCGGGAAACTTGTCGGCGGATGACGAGAAAAACATAAAAACCGATTTGATGTATTTTGCAGTATCGGTATATAAGACCTACAGCGGAAAAGAGGAGACGGGAAGTCTCGAACAGCTGAACAAGCTTTGCAAGGACAATGAGGATAAGCTGAACAAGCTTGGCATTACATTTGATGCGGATTACTCAAAATTGTCATTTGCGGAAGACACGGATTTGGAGACGGCACAGTTCAGGCAGGCGTATGATGAACTGTTTGGGGAAAATGCGGAATTTGGAAAAAAGGTTTCGGAATATACCCTGAATGTGTTTAACGGTATTATCAAACCGGATAAAATTGGTGTGTCGATTATTGATATGTCAGTGTAAATTAAAAGGGACTGTTGTCAGTCCCTTAATAATTTTTCAGGTGATTCAGTTCTTCTGCGGCAATGGTTTTTTCAAGCCATTGGTAGCGGAACAGGGCGTAGCCGTTGTAACCTAGTTGTTTTGCAGTGACATACTGGTAGGCGAGGTTCGTGTCGCTGGCTGCCCATCCAAGGTCGGTTTTGGAATTGGTTCCGACCCTGTAGAGTGCAAGACCGACATAGATGGGAACCCCGCTTTTGTTTATTTTTATCCATGCGCTGCATCTGTCGGTAAACATTTGCTTTACACCGCTGCCTGTCATGTAGATATCGGTCCAGTATATCTGGGGCATGATGTAGTCGATATATCCCGGCGCAGAGAGCCATGTGTCGATGTCCGCGCCCTGGCCGCGGGCATTGTCGGGATTTCCTGCCGGGCTGATGCCAAATGTGCAGGCAGGCTTTGCAGATTTTATGGCCTGGTACACTTGCAGGATTAGGGCATTGACATTTGCCTTTTTGGACGTAATATCTAAGTGGTCTGCCATTCCTGGTACATAGAAGTAATCGTCAAAGTGTATTCCGTCAACATCATATTTGCGAACGATTTCCCGGATGCCGTTTGTAATCAGATCCTTTGTTTCTTTCCGCGCCGGGTCAAGGGCAAGGCAGGTCTGACCGCCAGGCGCTTTGTACTCGATTGTGTAGGGGCGGAACTGCTCATAGAAGGGCGTTGCCTTGAAGCTGGCTGTTGACTTGTTGTCGCGGGAGAGGCGGTAAGGGTTAATCCATGCCTCAAACTGTAGGTTCTTCTGGTGGGCAAGGTTTACCATAATCTGCAATGGGTCATAGCCGGGATGGCTTCTGTCAGTGGAAAGCGATGCGGACCACGGATAATAATCGGAGGGGTACATGGCATCCCCCATGGCGCGCACATGCACGATTACGGTGTTCATGCCGTATCTGGCAACATTATCGTACATGGAGGAAAGCTTTTGTGTAAATTCCTGCTCACTTTTATCCTGAATGGTTTCCTCAATGTCCAGAAAGGATATCCAGCAGGCTTTTTTGTCGGCGGCATTCGGTGCGGCTTCGGCGCGGAGCGCCGTGGCGGGTGACAGGGTCAGCAGCAGCACGGCAGTCAGTAGTGCAGCCAGTATTTTTTTCCGAATTTTTTTCATAAAACATCATCTCCTTGTCTGGTAAGTGTCTGAAATTATTGTGATAAGTAATTTTTCAGTAGTTCCGAATATGTATGTTTCGGTAGTCTTTTGGGGTAACCCCATATTTTTCCTTAAAAAGGGCATAGAAATGCGTGCGGTTTGTGAATTTCAGCCTGGCAGCTATCGCACTGATGGATTCGCTGCTCTCCGTCAGGTACTGTGCCGCTTTTTTCAGGCAGAATGTCATGCCGTAGTCATAGAGGCACATGTCGGTAAACTTGTTGACAATGCGGTTCAGGTAATCCCCGCTGTAGTGGAGCATCTGCTCCAGCTCGGTTCGTGTCATGCGTCCGTCGCTTGCCTCAAAAAGGCGGGTAATGCGTGCAAAGAGCAGAAAGTCACTATTTTTATCAAGCCGGATACTGGTACAGTGGTAATGGTCCGGGGAGGACAGATAGGATAAAAAGGCGCACAGCAGACCACGGATTTGGTACGAAGCGCCAAAGTCGGGGAATAAAAGTGTGTGCACCATGGTTTCTGCCATGGAGTGCAGGCGGAGGGCAGGCAGATGGTTCTGGTATGCCGGAATAAAGTCAAGGTAAGCCCGCTCGCCGAGATTTTTCAAATCCGCAGTGATAAAGTGGTAGAGTGCACTGTCGTATATTTCTTTTTCAATGGAAAAGAGCGCGTTCTGTGCATAGGCAAACAGTTCTGTCACGAAATCCGGTGACAGACCAATATACAAAACCCTGCACTGGGACTGATAGTGTTCCATATGGCGCAGGTTTCTGCTGATAAGACAGCAGGAGCCTGCCGAGTAAAGATAGTCTTTTCCCTCTATGCGCTGGATAATTTGTCCTTCCAATACAATCACAAATTCAAAGAAATCATGAAAGTGCGGGGCATTTTTGGTGTAGGAATAGTTCTTTTTGGACAGCGTTTCCTGATACAGGACGGCTTTTTCAAATGACAGTGTAATAATGTTTACGTAGTCTTCTGGTCCGGAGCCGTCGCAGTATTCCAGCGTGAGCTGAAACGGCACGTTCATATGGTAAAAGCGGCTGAAATCACTTTCTCCGTTCTGGACCTTGATGGAGGAGTCGCGGCTGTCCAGGGCTTTCTGCATATCCAGTTTGGCATCTTTTTCCATATTAATCCCCCATGCCGCCTTGGGCGGCTCAAATAGATACTGTGTGAAATTTTAATACTTCTTAGATAGCGTCTTTTGCTGCCTTAGAAGTATTTTCACACTATCCTCCGTTTTGTCTTCCTAAATCCTTTGTTTTTCCGCCATTTGCCTTTACCATCTGGCGCCATCCCATCTGTGCCGCCATCCTGTAGAGAAATCTTGGAAAGGCAATTGATACATACTGGTTTTCCTGTGTTCCGTGCGCGCAGATTGTGTCTGCCATCGCGCGAAGCGCTTTTTCAACCGGTGCTTTTGGACCGTGACCGTTTTCCATGGTCGGCATCTGCATAAGGGCACCGCCGCCGCCGACACCAATGCCGCCGCCCCAAATCAGCCCCGTTTTTGCGCACCAGTTCTGCAGGACGCATAGTGCGGGCTCTGCCTGGATACCCTCGTAAAAACCACAGTTTACAATGCCATGGACATGTATGCTGTGATTCTTCCAGTCCGCGGATTCCAGCTGCATCAGACATGACAGCAGGTGTGCCGGAATGCCGTCCACATAGAGCGGGCATGCAAACACGAGGACTGCGGTGTTTTGCAGCTCCACTATTATTTTATCTGAAATGGCAGGTATATTGCAACTGTATTCTGCAATTTCGGGCTTTAAGGATTCAGGTGCCGTGTTGATGCCAGTGATATATTTTTGCAGGTCTGCCAGGAGGGTGCCGCTGGCGCTGCGATTGGTTTTGGGACTTCCGTTTATCAGTGCTATTTTCATAAGGTTATGTTCTCCAGTTCTTTTGCTGTTTTGTAAAAACAGATATTTTTGACCAGTCCGTCATAATTGTCCGCGTTTGCGGCTATGATGGCTCGCGCAGTTTGTTTTTCCGTCTGTGTGATGTTGTCGCCATAAAAATATGCGGACAGGGAAATGACATTCTGATATCTGCGCTTGTGGTGCATCTCGCCTTTTCGGAGCACAAAGTCCGGATGGATGTAGGAGATTGCCCTGTCCTGAACCATTTTTACAAATGGGCTTACACTGCCATAGCAGCACTTGCTAATCAGGATGAGCTCGGAGCATCTGCCCATCCTGGCTCCTGTGGTTTCATACCCGTCATGAATGACGCATGTTCCCGGCGTCTTGACCCAGCAACCGAAACAGCCGATGCAGTGGTGGATATTTCCGTGCGGCATGATTACCTGATAGTCGCCTTTGATGGAAAGACGCAGGGACGTGTTAAAATCTTTAATGTCTGTGATAATTAATTTCATCGTTTTATTTCCTCCATACCTTAGATTAACACAAATGTGGCTGGAAAGCATTAAGGGGAGGTTAATTTTTGATAAAAGTGGAAGCGCAGTTTTGCGGGCTTGGGACGTGTTAAGATGAGACATTAGCGTTATTGATGTTGCGATATTGCATACAATATGATATACTTCCAAAGGGCAATATCATAACGGTGGACGGCTGCCTGCTCGCTGGACTGTAGTTCCAAGAACTCCCGAAAGGAGGTCTTATATGGGAAATATACGAAAGGAAAAGGCTTTATGTACATAACCTTGTCTGAACTGATTCAGATTGGTATCTTTTTGGTAGGCTTTGCAGCCGTGCTGAAAAGTAAAAAATGAGCATAAAAATAACCGCCCGGCCTGCAAACTTGGCGGTTATTTTTATAAGTAACCCATAAACTACAGGCAACCGTTCATCGGTATTGCCTTTTCAAGTACAATATAACATAAAAATATACAGAAATCAATTCATTTATTTTGGGGAAGGAGTCAACCTTCCTTTTTTATTTCAGCAATTAGTCCGTCTATGGTTTCATTAATGTAAGTGGTGAGGGAAGATGGAGGGAATAAGAAGCAGGAAACGGCACGAAAACTATTTAGAAATTATTATAAGATTAAATTTTGTCGTTTATGGCTTGACAAATAAATAAGACTGTAGTAGTCTGGATACAGATACTACTACAGTCTTATCTGCGTCAGGCATTTTGGATGCCAAGGGTGTCTGGATGTGATGGGCAGATAAGAAGGCGTTAAAAAAATTTTAAGGAGAACAACGACATGACAAAACTTTTTGATTCCGAACTAAAGGTGATGAATGTCCTCTGGAAAGAGGGTGACGTGCCTGCGAAGCGGGTGGCGGATGTGCTGAACAAGGAGCTTGGATGGAATAAGAATACGACCTACACATTGATTAAGCGCTGTATAAAAAAGAGCGCGATTGAGCGGAGCGAACCGAATTTCATGTGCCATGCGCTGATTTCGCAGGAGGAAGTGCAGGAGGCAGAGACGAATGAGCTGATTGACAAGGTTTATGACGGTTCAGCCGACAAGCTGTTTGCCGCGCTGCTTGGCAGGAAAAAGCTGACAGCCGGGCAGATTGAACGGCTGCGGCAGATTGTTGAGGAGGAAGACGACAGATAGGGAGCGTTTGCGGCAAGGCGCTTCAAAATTGCTGGGAGGAGGGGAAAGATGAGTATAGTACAGATGAGTTTTTCCAGTGCGGTTCTGATTCTGGCGGTCGTGGTTCTGCGTGCGCTGGCAATGAACCGGCTGCCAAAGGATACATTCCTGATCTTATGGGGGATTGTGCTGCTCCGGCTGCTGGTGCCGTTTTCTGTTCCATCGCAGCTTAGTGTATATTCCTGGATGGAACAAAAAACGGGGTGGGAGCTGCGTGCAGGAACGGATTTAGCCATGGGAAATGGCTCAGCGCTGAAAAGCATTGTGGATCAGAATACAAGTCCTGTAAGTGACACGGATGTCATAAATGATGAAAATAAAAAACATCCACCGGAAAATAATATAGCTAAGCACAGTAGCATAAACGCAAATCAGCCGCCAAAATATGACATTAATGTCACAAATAATACAACCCAGAGCCCAAGCCTTGAAAATGACATGGGTGTCATGTATTCGGCAATTGCGGCAAGGCTGACTGCATTTTATGTGAACATTGCCCCGATATGTTCTGTTGTCTGGTGTGTTGGGATGTTTGCCTGTATGATATATTTTATCGCTGCCTATCTGCGCTGCAGCATTGAGTTTCAGACCTCATTTCCGGTGGAAAATTCATATGCACGGCACTGGCTTGAAAAACACCGCCGCCGTCTGGTCACCATCCGGCAGTCCGACAGGATTTCCACGCCGCTGACCTACGGCATCTGGCGCCCGGTAATTCTGATGCCGAAAGATACCGACTGGGAAAATACGCAGCAGCTGCAATATGTCCTGATGCATGAGTATGTCCACATCTGCCGCTTCGACGCGCTGACAAAGCTTGTCTGCGTTCTGGCACTCTGTATCCACTGGTTTAATCCGCTGGTGTGGATAATGTATGTACTTTTGAACCAGGATGTGGAAATCTCCTGTGACGAGCATGTTGTGCGCCGTTTTGGCGTGGCAACCAGGTCGGCGTATGCAAAGATGCTGATTCAGATGGAAGCAAGGCGCAGCAACGTGGTGGATTTTTTGCCGCTTGGAAGCGGACTGTTGTTAAAAATAGGAAAGAATGCGATGGAGGAGAGGATTATGGCAATTATGAAAATGAAAAAGAAATCAGTCCCGGCGGTGGCGCTGGCAGCAGTACTGGTTATCAGTGTGACTGCGGTCTTTGCCACCTCTGCGGCAGAACAGACGGAAAAGACAAATACAGGTGTAGTTTCCGGCACAGATTTTACAGATGGAGAGTGGCAGAAGCTGCTTGCCCTGCAATTGGACGGGTATGAGAATATGAGCATTTCCGACTATCAGGAGAAGGTGTGGACGCTCACTGACACAGAGGAATACAGGGAGCTGCTGGAGCGTTTTTCCCAGGACGAAATACTGTATGCGATATATGAGGGAAAAGGGACGGCTGACCAGAATACAAAGGAGATGCTCTCATTTTTTTACAATATTTATGAACCGCTGACAGGTGAGAGATGGCGTACAAGGGATTTTGGCGGATATGCGGTGACAGATTATTCCGGCGCATCGGACAATGCAGGCATGGAATATACGGTGACACTCACAGTTCTGGATGCGGATGCGCTGACGGTCGGGGAGTACGATGACGTACGCCGGAGCGTGATGGGCAGGTTAAACGATTTTTTTCAGAAAAGACAGGGTGAACTGCTGGTGACGGAACTGCGCGACGAGGAGCTTATGCAGATGCTGATTGACGAGGAGATTGTCAATATCAAGGCGACATATGGGGACAGGCGGCTTCGGATTGCGGTCTCGTATTTTTATACCCCATTAGGGGAAGTGCCTGCTGAGGAGATGGATGACTGGATGCAGGAGTCCGCGGCCGAGTGGGAAAATATGGTAAAGCCCTACGTGCCGTTTGGGCTGACATACCAATATGACTGGGATACAGATGAGTACAGAATGTATTTCAAGGGGAAGGAAGTCCGCGCAATTTATGATACCGTGCAAAATTTATTTATCTCCACACATATCGGTATCGGAGAGGGCATCTACGCCGATGATGCGGTGGACCTTTACGTTGAGTATGACGGCAGGAAAGTCACCGGCCTGCGGGAGGCTACACCACAGGAGATGGAGGAAGCGACAAAAAAACGCCGCGCCGTGACAGAGGCATATCAAAACGGACAGGAAAAATATTTTGACAGCCTCCGGGAAGATGTGCCTGCCACAGAGGAGGACTACCAGAGTCTCTTCTCGCTGAAAACGCCGGATTACCGCGCTAAGTCGATTGCGGATTTTAATGGGGAGCTTCTGGAATGGACGAATCAGAATTTTGAGCGGAAGGAGCGGATTGCCGTTGACAATATGTATGCGGATTACCGTGTTTTGCTGACTGAAGAGGAGAAGAAATTTGTGGCAACGACAGTACATCTGTCAACACTGGAGAACGCAGCGTACGTCAGGAGTATTCAGAAAAGTGAACCGGAACGCGACGTTGTCGAGGATGTCTTTTTGCGTGACAAGGAGGCATTTGACCAGGGCAGCAATCGCAGTGCATGGTGCACCTTGTATTATACCTTTTCCTATCATATTTCCGACAAGGAAACAGTCAGTGTTGGTGAACGCGACCGCTGTATTGGCGGAATGATGGACGCGGTTTTGGGGTTCTGGGAATCATCATCGGTTGACTATCTGGTAGCAATGACGGACGAGGAGATGCGGGGAAAACTTCATGAGATTGCAGGAAAGTTCAGCAGCGATGACATTGCCATCACGATTCTTGACGACCAGTTTTCATTTGAGCGCATGGATGAGCGTGAGTCATATAAGGCAGCAGAAGAAAACTGAACAAAGTGACAGGAAGGAGGTATCATGCCTCCTTCCTGCTGTAGTATTTGTTACCTTGACGGCATTTGGAATCCTGCAAGCGCCCTGTTCAGATAGTCGTTAAAGGGTTTCATAATTTGGAAAAGCTCTGCCGCCTTTGTGACAAAAAGCGCTGCATTCTGTAACGCTTCGTCTTTTATCGGATATTCCAGATACCAGCTTTTATGTTTCCAATATTCTGCAAGAGGATGTTCCTTGTCGTATCCGGCAGGGACATTTTTTAATGCCGTTCCCCGTACAGTGAAATTTTTTTCAAACGCCGGTTCATGGATGATTTGTTCCCATTCCTGGCTGTGCCCGACAATATAATTGCGTATCATTGTTGTTGCGTCCTTAAACATATCCGCAAACAAGCCGCCACCCAGAAATGACTGATTGCCTGGCTTTATCATAAGATAATAGCCGACAGGGACGGGCAGCTTCCCTTCTGCGGAAATATGGGCACGGAAGGCAGGATGATAAGGCGATTTGTCATGGCTGAAACGGGTATCCCTGACGAGCTTGAACGTAAGGTCCTTTGGATTGTGACCCAGTATGCTGCTGTCAAATTTCCCGATTTCCAGCATCAGCGACTGCAATAAATTTTCAAATTCGTCAGTTGCCATTTTCAGGCTGTCCTTGTTGGCATGGTACCATTCGCGGTTGTTATTCATGCCCAATGCTGTTAAGTAATCTATCATGCACTGTGTATTCATATGTATTTTTCTCCTTTACGCGTTCTGGATAATGGAAAACTGTGTGGAATCCAAAAATTCCTGTATCAGCTGCCGGGTGCGCTCGGGCGACTGGTAGGGCTTGCAAAATGAGAAGTCCTGTGATAAATCGTCGATATCTTCCATGGCGTTTTTCACATCCATCATGGTCTGCAGGGGGATTTCCGCGGCTGTCATATAGTCAAGCTGCAACGGATTGATTCTATGGCGCTGGATTGCATAATTGACTCTTTCCCTGCATCTGCATCTGCCGTTTCCATATTCCCCGCAATACTGCCCGAGAAAGTCCGCCATTTTTTTGCGGATCCGGCAGAGGCGCTGGCGGTACGCTTCTGGTGTCATTTCCAGAATATCTGCCGCGATGCGGCTGTCAATCTGAAACATGGTACCCAGTATGAAGATGCATCTGCTCTCTACATCAAGGCATTGCAGCATCACATTGGTACAGGACAGATTCAGCTCTTCTGCCAGGATATTCCTTTCCACATTTTGCGTTAAATCGGGCACATCCTGTATTTTTGCATGTTCAATGTCATTTCCATAAAATTCGAAATTCAGCGGATGGCGGGCAAACATATGCTTTTTATAATTTTTCAGATGATTTACCGCAATGCGGAACACCCAAGTTGTAAAGGCGCTGTCGCCCCTGAAAGAGGACAGGTGCGTAATCATTTTCAGCAGAATGTCCTGTGTGGCATCCTCCGCGTCGGCAAATGTGCCAAGCATTCGCAGGGATAAATTAAATACAATGTCCTGTACGCTGGCAACGAGCGTCTCAAGGGCTTTTTTGTCGCCTGTTGTGGCGTTTTCGACGAGAGCCTGTAGTTCCTGATTTGTTTTTTGGTTCCTGTTCGGATTCATATTGTTGTTCATAGATTTTTACCTCCTATATAATTAGACAACGCTGCTTTGTCCGTGTGACAGGTTTTTTATGTGCAGTTCCATGCAGAGGAAATATGCCGATAAATATACGCTATGTTATTTTAGCATAGAACCGGGATTTTGGCTAATTCATGCCATTGGCAGCAGGGAGACAAAAGGAACAGTTCAGCCTTCGGCTTCCTGTTACAGATAAAATATTTTTGGTAGAATCCCCGATTTGGATGTGATATAATCAGAAGAGCAAATAAGTAGCATTCAAAATCTGGGGAGGACATAAAGACTTGGAGGAAATGATGAAAAAAACCAATATGCAGAGATATCTGCCCATATAATCTTGGATTTGGAAAATAGATTTTTAAATTTCCCTTTGGATATCCCAGTTGCGGCCTGCAGTCTCGCGGTCTGCCATGCAGCCGCACGGCATTCGGGCAATCTGGGCTACGGTTGAATCGTGAGTATAAATGTAGTGAAGCGAGACAATCCTTCCCTCGCTCTCGTCGTGACACGCACCGCACAAAAACTGCCACATGCCGTCGTCCGCGTCATGCGAAACATGCAGGATGGGTGCGCCGTGATCCAGGATATGACAGCAAGTAATCACTGCGGTGTTCGGTGCGTCGTCAAATGGAAAGTCCATATACAAAATCCTCCTTAGGAACTGTAGGAAAATAAGTGATGCATATTGCGCAGGATATTTCTTCGAGGATGTATGTCAAAAAACGTAGGCGTAGCGGGCTACGACGAGGCTTTTTGGCATGCATAATCGGAGAAATAGTCAAGTCAAGATGCGTCAGTTATATTTCTACAGTTCCCTACGTCTGCTGGTACTGTATTGCTGCGATGTGGCAGTCCGGACAGATCTGGATATAATGAGTGCCGCAGGTTGTCCATTCCTCGCCAAGCTGTGCCAGATTATGGTCTAAAATGCAAACAGTTTATATAACAGATGCGGAATTTCATGTTCAGGCGTCACTGCCGCCTGAACATAATCCCCTTTTTATGGGCATAATCAAAGATAAAGATGACAGACGCCACAATCAGAATCATAAAAGCAACCAGGACATCCCAGATATCCATGAGCGGTTCGGATATGATTTTTGACAGTACCGCGTTGATGACAAACTGTAGCGGAATCAGCAGCAGCACCGCAGTGCCCCAGACCGCAAGGCGCCTGTTATGGAACCGTTTGAATAAGAAAAATACCATCCATATATAAAGCATGGCGATTACCGCCATCCGTGCGCCGATGGAAAAGACAGTATATGTCTTGATAAGCCAGCTTAGCAAATATAGATAGGGCAGGATAAACAAACTCAGTGAAATAAGACCGCCAGTGATTCCCCGCCTGCCCAGTATCATGATGGGAAACGAAATGACCCACGCGAAGACAATGGAGCTTATGGGAATCAGCGACCATGTGAGCCTGCCCGAAAGCGCGATGTCACAGATGATGCAGACCATGATGCCCACAAGCAGCGTCAGTGAGTAAATCATGGAGATGACCACGTTTTTGCTGAGATTGTTTTCATCCTGCCGCTTCAGTGCTATCAGATTTTCGTCCGCCCTGTTCTCAAAATTTTCCATATGAATTTCCTCCCCGCTCAGCAGTTCATTTACCGTAATGCCCAAAATCCCGCAAAGCTCCAGCATGATGGAAGAGTCAGGCATACTGTTTCCGGTCTCCCATTTTGAGACTGCCCGGTCTGTGATGCCAAGCTTCTCTGCGAGCTGCGCCTGTGTCAGGTTTTTCTCCTTACGGCATTTTGCGATAAATTTTCCGATTTCTTTTTGGTTCATTTTACTCCCCCCATGCCGCCTCTGGCGGCTCAAATAGATAGTGTGGAATTTCATATTTCTAGGGCAGCGTGTTTTGCCGCCGTAGAAGTATTTTGTCCAAGTATGTTTTCATTTTACCACAAAACGATGGAATATGACACGAACTTCTGGTTGAATGCGTGAACTCAACTGATGGTTGAGTGTGTAAACGGATTAAAAACAGTTTATTCAGTGGTTCGTCGAAGGATGCCAATATAACATTCTGTTGGGGCAGGCAAAGGAAATGGTCATGCTTGTCAAGCAGAAACTCCACAGCGCACAGTGGCAGATACATGAATTTGTTTTTTTGTGTTGACATTTATCATAAAAAGCGATATATTTATCTCATCAAGATACAAATATATCACTTCTGCAACGGTAAAACAAAATAGAATATTCAGGGTCAAGGAGGCTTTTATGAAAAAGGAAGTTAAGGAAAAAGAAGCAAAGAAGAAAAACGTAAGGATTATCATTGGCATGGGCATTGTCTGTCTGTTAATGGTAATTGGGGCATCATGGTACGCGGTTACATTTAACGACTCGCGGCTGGTTGTGCCGATGGAGATGCCGTATGAATTTACGGTCAGGGATTTGCCGATGCTTATAGCAGTCGGATGCATGGTTCTGTATCTGTTTTTCCTGTTCGGACTAGGCTATGTCAAGGGAAAGAGGGATGCCGCGGCACGTGTCACCAGAAGGATTAACCCCAGATTCGGTATTATGGGACTGATGGGATTTTTAGGGTTTATGGGATTTTGGACATACAGCGCGGAGGGAAAGATTGCCCCATTTTTCTTTTTCATCTTTTTTGGTTTCTTTGGCTTTTTCTATGAGGGAAAAATGTCGAATACGCTCAAGGATGAGCGGTATGAGGAAAATAAGTGTAAGGCACAGCTGAAAGCGCACGGCTTCGCGCTGGACAGTATCTTCGTGTCCTTGTTATTACTGTGTGCAGCAGAGGGAAGGCTTTTGAAAACCATGGATGCAAGGCTGATATTCCTTGTGGTTGCAGTATCATGTTCCATTGCCGCCGATATTTTTCTTGGCGAGTATCTGCTGTACCGATATGACCATGAAGAACTGCTTGACGAAAGTGAGGAGTAGGACATGCCGGATTTTGAGTGCAGATTAAAAAAATACAGGCAGCTGAAGGAGCTGACGCAGGAGGAGCTGGCGGCGCAGGTCGGGGTGCGCAGGGAGACCATTATGCGCCTTGAGAAAGCACAGTATAATCCTTCGCTGAAGCTTGCAATCGACATATCGCGGGCGGTGGATACGCCGATTGAAGAGATTTTTATTTTTCCGCATTGAGGTGTTTCGAAGTGGCTGTGTGCATCATTTTCCTGTCGAATTCCAATACTTCGTTGCGGTTCCGGGCGTCGTCATAGATATCTGACTCATGGAATTTTCCGCCTTTGGCATGGAGCAGATAACCAGGGATAAGCTCCATGCCCATGAATGCCGGATATTGCTGCCCATTTGCGTCAGTAATCTGCCATGTGGAAGCTTCTTTAAAACCGAACTGGGGATAATATTCCGGCCTGCCAAAAAATAAGATTGCCCCATATCCGAGATTGGATGCTTTGCATATCATATGCTTTATAAGTGCTTTTCCAATGCCCTGTCCCTGATATGCAGGCAATACGCTTAAAGGCCCGAAATTCAAAACCGGGATGGCGCCGTCCGGGGTTTGCACTTCTGCGTTGCTACAGATAATATGTCCGGCGATTTGACTGCCGGAATTGTTTTGGGAATCCTGTAATCCGGTGGCGTCAATTTCTGCGACCAGACTTAATCCCAAAATACCGTCCCGCTTTCGCAGCGCATGAACCATCCAGTGTTCATATGGGCATCCAATGCCACCCCGCGCGATTCGCTCGGGATATGAAAAAGCAGCCCTTGTGAGGGCTTCAACAATTCGATAATCTTGTTCCTGTTCAGTTCGGATGGAAATATTCATAACAGTATCAGTACCTTTCCGGAATTATTTTATGATAGTGAATACAAGCCTACACTCGTTTTATCATATCAATACACCAGTCCTCATATTTACCTTGGTTTCCCTGTGAGTCCGTGTAGTCATATACACCGTCCAGGTGCAGTGCACCTACTGTTTGATAGCCTAATCGTTCATACAGTCTTTGGGCTGCGGGGTTGTCTGACGGATTCACATCAAGTCCCAGATAGGGGATTTCATTTTGCCTGCAATATTCCTCGCACGCCAGCGCCAGCCGGGAACCGATGCCATAATTCCTTAAAGGCGCTATGATAAGCAAGTCAATCATATCCGCGCATTTTTCATGATTTGTATATGCCATCACATCTTCTTTGTTCTCCAAAGACAGCAGTACATATCCGACAGCAAGGTTATTGATAAAAGCGCCGAAATAAACAGCCTTGCCGCCATCCTGCTGCCGGAATCTGTCCGTGTGTACCGAAACATCATTTTTGACCAGCAATAAGCTGTCCAAATCGCTTTCTTTTATTATCCGTATCTGATAGGCTACAGAATTTATTTCATATGTTTTTTCATTCATTCGTGTGTCCCCCCTTTAGTTATGCGGCTTCCAGCAACACTAAAATTATAGCATGTGCCGGACTGGAACACAATGTAATATTTTGCAGTGTGTCTTAAGTCAAATCTGAGGTAGTATTATATAAGGTTTTTGTTTTGGCGAAATGATGATGGAATATTTGAATTTGACATGATAAAATTGAATGACTGGAAAGTTTATGAGGAACAGAAAAAAGGACACAGTGACAGTTTTCTATTCCGCAATTTTTTACAATACAGATTTTAAGCCTGTTGCTATGATAAGCAGGCAGGGACACTGTCAATAATATTTGAAAGGAAGTGCTGAGAATGGAGTGCAAAAATCTGTTTGAGAAATTTAATGAGGGAGGAAAGCTGCTTTTGCCGGAGGCCGCCGTTGCCTTTGACACGATTGGGGGGTCTGCGCATCCTGCTTTTGAGGGTGTGGTGTTAAAACATATTGTCACATCCGAAAAGATGGATGGGCAGTTCAGCTTCCACCTTGTGCGGATAGCGCCCAATAAGAAAATAGGTAGCCATATCCATGAGAAGCAGTTAGAAACGCATGAGGTCATTTTTTGTAAGCCTTCGAGGAGATGCCGACCTGTTTTTCAAACTGTTTTGTAAAGTGGCCGTAGTATTAGTACAAGGAATGTTACATTGCAAATTCCTTCATAAAATGCTATGATTATAAAAAAACATGTTATGGAGAATGCCATGAAACGAAAAATAAAAATATTATCCCCGGTTCTTTTACTGACCGTATTATTGTTTGGATGTCAAAAAAATACTCCCGCCCCTTTGGAGGAAGTGCAGGCACCCGATTCTGATACGGTCAGCTTGACTGTCTGGGGCGCGGCGGAGGATGAGGAGCTGCTCCGCGAGATGATTGGCGGGTTTGAGCAGCAGTATCGGGGACAGGCGGATTTTCAGATTACATATCAGCCGCAGAGCGAGAGCAGCTGTACAAATGCGCTGATGGCAGATTTGGAAAATGGCGCGGATGTATTTGCATTTGCGGATGACCAGCTGAATACACTCGTGGCGGCAGGCGCGCTGGATCCGGTGGAAAACGCGGATGCGGTGCGCGCGTCAAATCTGCCGGAGGCGGTGCTTGCGGCGTCGGTCAATGATACGTTATATGCCCTGCCGCTCACGGCGGACAACGGATATTTCCTCTACTATGACAGGCAGTATTTTTCGCAGGAGGATATCGCTTCCCTGGACAGGATGCTCGATATTGCCGCGGAAAATGGCAAAAAGGTCTCGATGGACTGGACTTCCGGGTGGTATCTGTATGCGCTGTTTGGCAATACGGGTCTGACAGTCGGACTGAACGATGACGGGATTACCAACTACTGTACATGGAACAGTACGGATGGGAAGATAAAAGGGACAGACGTGGCGCAGGCGATGCTGGAAATCGCGGCGCACCCGGGCTTTCTCAGCACGGATGATGCCGGATTTGTCGAGGGTGTCCGTGACGGCACAATCATTGCGGGTGTCAATGGCGTATGGAATGCTGTCGCGGTGGAGGAGGCCTGGGGCGGCGGGTTTGGCGCGTCGAAGCTGCCAGTGTACGAATGCGGCGGGCAGCAGGTTCAGATGGCGTCCTTTTCCGGCTATAAACTGATTGGGGTCAATGCCTACTCGGAACAGAAGCAGTGGGCTGCAAGGCTTGCGGAGTGGATTACGAGTGAGGAAAACCAGAAACTGCGCTTTGCAAAGCGCGGTCAGGGACCGTCGAACATTGCCGCGGCGTCTTCCGGGGAAGTGCAGAGTGCCCCGGCAATCACCGCGCTGCTGGAGCAGTCGGAATATTCCTGTGTACAGCGTATCGGGGGCAATTACTGGGAGCCTGTCACGGCGTTTGCCGAGGAGCTTCTGGCAGGAAACCCGTCAGGGAAAGGCCTCCAGGAGCAGCTTGATGTGATGGTTGAAGGAATTACAGCCCCTTAGGGAGCGCGTTAGAGACAGAAAAGGAGTACCAGTTGTGATGAAAAATATCAGTTTAAAACAACGTTTAATCATTCCGATTGCCCTTCTGGGCATTGTGGCGCTTTTGTCCAATATTCTCTCCATCCTCAATATCCGCAATGTCAATATGAGCGCTTCCAACATTGCGGACAATTATATGGAGGGAAAGGACATGCTGTCGGATATTTGCCAGTCCTCCATGAATATACATAAGATGGCGCTAAGCCACATTGTCGCCACGGATTATGATACCATGACGACGCTCGTCCGGCAGATTAAGGAGCAGGAGGCGGTGCTCGATGGCAAACTGGCGGAATTTGAGCGGTATGTGCTGCCGGAGGATGCGGCGCAGTATGAGATGCTATTGTCGGACTACGATTCGTTTCAGCATGCGCTTGTCTTCCTTGTCTGTGCCAGTGCAAGCCATAAGACGCAGGATGCCTATGCCTTTGCAAATGGGGATGTCGCACTTTATGCGCAGGCCATGGAGACGGACATTGATGCGCTGAATGCTTCCATCAGCGCGCAGACGCAGGGTGCGAGGAATCATTTGTCTACAGTGTATCTCCTGTCACTCGTGGCTGGCGCTGCCGCCGCATTGATATGCGTCCTGCTTGTGTTTGCGGATTTGAAGCTGATTACGAAATATGTGATTATTCCGGTTAAGAGTATTCTTAAAACCATTAAGGAGAGCGCGGGGCGCATCAACCTGATGACGGGCGAGGTGCTCAAAAGAACACGGGCTTCAAAAGGAAGTGCGTCTGACCTGTCTGCTCTTGCCGGACAGCTCTCCGAAACGATTCAGGAGGTGGCAAGCAATGTGTCCGCGATTAATGACAATGCGGAAGCAGTCAGGCTGGATGCGCAGGATATGGCAGAGGAGTGCAGCGCCATATCGGAGTACAGCGTCCATATGAATGCTCGGGCAGACGAGATGCAGCAGTCGGCACAGAACAGTGCAAGGATTACCGGAGCCAAGGCAGAGGAAATCCTGGTTTCCTTAAACGATGCGATTGCCAAAAGCAAAAGTGTGGACCAGATTAAAAACCTTACAGGCGAGATTCTTTCCATTGCGCAGCAGACACAGCTGATTGCCCTGAATGCTGCCGTGGAGGCATCGCGGGCAGGGGAGGCCGGAAAGGGCTTTGCCGTTGTCGCCGGCGAGGTGCGCGACCTGGCAAATTCCAGCCAGAAAGCCGCCAACCGCATTCAGGAAATCAACAGTGTGGTGACAGCTGCCGTATATAATCTTTGCGACAATGCGCAGCAGCTGGTTGAATATATGCGCGTGTCAGTGCTCGCGGAATTCGAGGCGTTTGTACAGTCCGGCAGCCAGTATAAGGAAGATGCTGCCTATATCCGCCAGTCGATGGCACAATTCCATGAGCGGACGAACCGGCTGAAGCAGTCCATGTCGGAAATCGCGGATTCCATCGGCACGATTACGAAAGCCATCGGTGACGGCGCAAACGGCATTACCGGTGTCGCGGGCAATACCAGGCAGCTTGCCGGCGACATGGAGGATATTGCGCGGCGCATGGGCGTCAACCAGAAGGTCGTAAAAGGACTGGAGGAAAAGACGGTAGTATTTGACAATCTGTAGGAATGGGACAATGATGCCCGCCGAAGCGGGCGGATGGGAGTGAATGTGAATATAGGCATTTTTGATTCCGGCATTGGCGGCATGACGCTGCTCCATCAGGCGATGATGATGATGCCGCGGGAAAAATACATTTTTTATGCCGATACGGATCATGTTCCGTATGGGACAAAGAGCAGGGAACAGGTCATATCTTATGTGGATGCGGTTATCCGGTTTATGGCAGACCACGACTGCAAGGCGGTCGTGATTGCGTGCAATACAGCCACCGCAGTCGCGGCAGAGCAGATGCGCAGGAAGTATGCCAGTCTCCCGATAATCGGAATTGAGCCGGCCGTCAAGCCTGCTGTGGCAGAGAGCGAGGGGAAGCGCGTGCTGGTGGTGGCAACGCCGCTCACCGTACACGAGAAAAAACTGCAAAATCTTGTGGAGCGGGTGGATGACGACCACCTTGTCGATTTGCTTGAGCTGCCTTGCCTTGTCCGCTTTGCGGAGCGCGGTGAGTTTGTATCGGACGAGGTCACGGCGTATCTGAAGAAACAGTTTTCTGCATTTGATTTGGAAAAGTATGGGGAACTGGTGCTTGGATGCACGCATTTTAATTTTTTTAAGGATACGTTCCGGAAGCTGATGCCGCCGGGAACGCACATGATTGACGGAAGCCAGGGGACGGTGCGCCAGCTGATGCGGATTCTTGGGGAAAAGGGAGCGCTTGCAGACAGGGATACAGATGAAAGTTCGCGCTGGGAAGTATACAAAAATGACATAAGTGTCAGGTATTTTGAGTCGGGAAGGGAGATACTGGATGCGGACAGGCTGAACACGTTCCATAACCTCCACGAACGCCTTGAAAAAATGCGCTGTCTGTGAATGCACGGACAGCGCTTTGCATATTATGCACAGCTCCATGCAGAGGAGGTATGCCGCTAAGGCGGCGCATGGGGCGCGCAGCGAGCGGGGAAGATGGGTAATTACAGGAAAGAGAGGATTGATGTATATGGAGAGCGGAAGAGTCAGGATTGTCGATATTGCCGACGAGCTTGGCGTGAGTACGGCTACCGTATCGAATGTCATTCATGGGAAGACAAAGAAAATATCAGACGAAACGGTGAAACGTGTGCAGCAGCTTCTGGAAGACAGACAGTACATTCCGAGTATGGCAGGGATACTTCTGGCACAAAATGATTCTAAAATTATCGGGGTGGTTATCAATGACCATGAAAAATATGAAGGACATACACTGGAGGATTCGTTTATTTCCGCATCGGTAAATGCACTGGCAAAAGAGATAGAACAGGCAGGAAAATTCCTTATGCTGAAAGTGACTGGTAAATGGGATGAAATTCCCAGATTTGCTTCCATGTGGAATATGGAGGGAATGGTGTTAATCGGTTACTGCGAACAGGATTATAAAAAATTGAGGGAACAGATGCATATCCCGTTTGTGGTCTATGACGGATATATGGAAAGTTCTGGAAACCTTGTAAATATTGAGGTCAATCACTTTGATGGCGGGGTACAGGCTGGACGTTATCTGAAAAACAGGGGGCATGGCGCTGTGCTTTGCATATCGGATAATAATATTTGCATGGATAAGGAACGGTTTATGGGATTGAAAAGTGAGATTCCGGATGCAGAACTTATGGTTATTCCCATGGAACAGAAAGCGCGTATCTTTTTTTACATGGAACATTTGGAGAAAATAAAAAAATATACAGCGGTTTTTGCAGTGTCCGATTACTATGCAATGGATTTGATTCAGTTTCTGAAAAGTGCGGGGATATCTGTTCCGGAGGACATATCGGTAATGGGGTTTGACGATGTGAGGGAAAGTGAAAGGTTTATACCGGCGCTGACCACAATAAGACAGGATAACAGGAAAAGGGCAGCTCTGGCAGTTGAAATGTTGAACCGGTTAAGAAATGGGGACTGTGGAGAAAAAAATGTAACGTTGCCGGTCACGCTTATAGAGCGCGACAGCGTGATGTAAAAGTGCATAAAGAATAAGGTTGGATTTTGGCAGGGGTTATGCGTTTAACCTTTGCCATTTTTCATGGTTTATTTTATTATTATTACAACTGCTATGCGGCAGATTGGAGGAATAGTAAAATGGAAAACAGGAAAAAATTTGAAAAGGAACTGCTCCAGATTGCGGTTCCTGTGACATTGCAATGCCTGCTACAGTCTTCCTTTTCAGTAGTAGACCAGATTATGACAGGGCAGCTTGGAAGTACCAGTATCGCAGGGATTGGACTGGGAGGAAAGTTTGCATCCATTTATGCGGTAGTGATTGCGGCGGTTGCATCCGTGACCGGCATTATGATTGCACAGTACATAGGGAAGAAGGATGATGAGGAAGCAGGGAGGAGTTTTTATACAAATATAGCGGTATCATTCATATTGGCGGCGGTTTTCACTTTATTAAGCATCATGATGCCGTACCGGATTTTGGGATTATACACAAATGACAGGGCTGCGGTAGAGGGAGGGGTGGAATATCTTAGAATCTATGCGCTCAGCTTTCTGCCTGCCGCAGTTACTTCCATTTTTTCGGCATATCTCCGGTGTGCATGCGCCGCAAAAGTACCGTTATATGCAGGCATTTTTGCCAGTGTGGCAAACACCGTCTTAAATTATGTACTGATATTTGGAAAAGCGGGTTTTCCGGCAATGGGCGTGAGGGGTGCGGCATGGGCATCCGTGATTGCACAGTTATCGGGCTGTACGCTGACAGTCGTATTCTTTTTTTTCCTGTATCGGAAAAATGCATGGAAGATTCCATTTGAATTGAGATTGGACAGGGTTTATCTGAAACAGTATCTGGTGATTTTAATGCCGCTGCTTGTGTGTGAATTTTTTTGGAGTCTTGGGGAAAATGTATATGCGTCCATATATGGACATGTGGGAACGAAGGCATTTGCCGCCATGACATTGACCAATCCTTTGCAGGCATTGGTTATGGGTGCATTAAGCGGCGTATCACAGGCGGCTGGTGTGATGATAGGGAAAAGACTGGGCGCCGATGATGCCAGAAGCGCTTATCAGGACGCCAAAAGGCTGATGTATACAGGACTTATCTGCTCCATGGTGTTATCTGTACTGGTGGTGGTATTGAACAGATATTACGTATTGATTTTTCATGTGGAAGACGACGTAAGGCAGATGACAAGGTATGTACTTATGGCATATGCCCTGGTCGCACCTGTAAAAGTGCAGAATATGATTTTAGGCGGGATTTTAAGGAGCGGAGGAAAGACAACAGTAGTCATGTTCATTGACATGATTGGTACGTGGATATTTGGTGTGCCGCTTGGATTGCTGACAGCTTTTGTTTTCCATTTGCCGATAGCGGCAGTCTATTTCGCTTTGTCTATGGAAGAATGCATACGTGTGATTATTTCATTGGTAATCTTTAGAAAAAAGAAATGGATGCAGACATTGTGAGCCAGACTTCCTGTTACGGCTTCCCACACCATCTGGCGCGGGAAGCCTGAGTTATCAATTATTCCAGATTGAGTTTTTTGGTCATCATGTGCAGATTTATGAAATACATCACCACGGCGACAGCGACCGACAACACGAGTGTCAGGTTCATAGTTGGCGACATCAGTCCGAATGCGGTATACTCCACATACTGTTCTTCTGCCTGCATCAGTTTTGCATACATTGGCATTGTGGCGACGTTGCCAAGCTGACCAAGGATGAACTGGACGGCAAAATATGCCACAATCGCCCCGATAATGCGGTGCTTTGCATAGAGCTGCCCCAGTGACACGCATCCTAGGACAGTCACAACGTTTGCGATGACGGCGATGATAAAATAGATTACCATATATACGAGCCCTGCGCCGAGACTGATGCCGAGCTCATCCTCAAATTCCGAGAACACCGCGGACATCTCCTGGAAGAACACCCTGCGCGCTTCCTCAATATCCCTGACATAGCTCTGGTTTTCCGCAATAATAATTGTTAAGATATGGTTGATGCCCACCTGTGCGATGATAAACAGGCTGCCTACAATAGCCAGTATCATCAGCAGGACGGCGGCAATGGAAGCAATAATCTTGACATTGAGTATCTTCTGCGTGGAGACAGGCAGCGTGTGGGTCAGGTAGCCCTGGTCGGTGTAACAGGTCTTGTAAAACCGGATTGCGATAATGAGCATCACGCCCAGCGAACAGCCGATAATTCCAAAATAATAGAGGAATACGGAGAGCATCAGCGCCATCATGGAGTACCATGTAAAAGTCTCGTCGTATTTCGGGTTGATTGTTAAAATGACGCTGCAGGTCAGAACTGTTGTGCCTGCCAGTACAATCAGCATAATCAGCATAGGGAACCGAAATCCCTTCCACTCGTATTTAAAAAGTTTTCCTAACATGCGTATACCTCCCTGAAGTAAGTGTCTACCGACTTGCCCATCTGGCTTCTGATTGCGTCAACGGATGTATACAGCATCAGTGAACCGTTTTTCATGAAAATCACGTCGTCGAGTATGTTTTCAATGTCCGATATCAGATGGGTTGACAAAAGAATCGTCGAACCCGGATTGTAGTTGGTGATAATCGTGCGCAGGATGTAATCCCTTGCAGCGGGGTCAACACCGGCAATCGGCTCGTCAAGGATATAGAGGTCTGCGTGCCTGCTCATGACAAGAATCAGCTGGACCTTCTCCTTGGTGCCTTTTGAGAGCGTCTTGAGGCGTGCCTCCGTGCTGATGCCAAGCGCGCCGAGCATCTGGAATGCTTTTTCTGTCGAAAAGTCTTCGTAGAAATCCGCGAAGTATCCCACCATCTGGCTGACCTTCATGCTGTTGTCCAGATAGGTGCGCTCGGGAAGATACGAGATGACCTTCTTGGTGGCGGCGCATGGATTTAAGCCGTTAATCAGGACATTGCCGCATGTCGGCGTCAGAAGCCCGTTAATCATTTTTATCAATGTGGACTTCCCGCAGCCATTCGGGCCAAGCAGGCCAATAATGCGTCCCCTCGGGATAACCAGGTTCATGTGGAAGACGGACATATAGCTGCCCATTCCCGGGTATCTCTTGCAGAGGTCGTTGAGCTGCAGAAGCGGTGTGGCAGGAACGGAATTGCCGCCGTACATCTGGTTTTGCTGCGTGTAGGGGGCAGTGCCGCTTTCTTTCTGTGCATAAAGCGGGGTACTGTTTTCCGGCTGTGGATAAACGGACGGAGTGCCGGTCTGCTGCGGATAAGCCGAATCGTTTTCCTGCGGTACATAAGGAGACGTGCTGGCGCTCTGCTGCATATAGACAGAACTGTTTTCCTGCTGTGGATAAGCTGAAGTACTGTTGTTATCCTGTTGTGTTGCCATTGGATTTTCGTTGTTGTTATTCACATTATTTCCCTCCCTCAGGTAATTATTTTTCTGCAATGACGCTGTTGATAAGCACCATGATTTCCTGGTCTGTATAGCCAAGCTCCCGCATGTTTGCAAAGAAGCTGTCTATCTGCGCCAGTGCCAGCTGACGCTTGGCGTTGTCAATCATCTGCATATCCTCCGTCACGACGCGCCCGCTGTTGCGCAGTGTCACGATAAGTCCGCTGCGCTCAAGCTCGGTAAAAGCCCGCTGCATCGTGTTGGGATTGACGCTCGCCTCGGCTGCCAGGTCCCTCACGCTTGGCAGTCTCGTTCCTGCTCTATAGATGCCGCACACGATGCGGACAAGTATTTTGTCATAGATTTGTGTGTAGATTGGACGATCCGAATTCATTTCCCATGCCATCTTTATGCCTCCCTTTCTGTATTGCGTTATTAATACACTAATACATTAATACATATTACGTAATTTGTCAATAAATATTTTACTCTTTTTAAAAAACAATGTAACAGTTCCTTGGCGTTCTTCGGCTTGCAATAAAAGACCGCATAGGATATACTGTAATTAAATAATAAATATTTCACAGGGCAGATTTGCACCCGTGCCGGATTCACAGGATAGGCAGGAATGGAGAATACTATGGAAGATACAAAAATACAATGGCACGCGGCGTTTGTGTCGGCAATGAATTTGGAGCTGGCACAGAACAGGTCTGATTTGGAATACCATAAGGAATATAACCTCAACACAAAACCGTTGGAGGTAGACCTGCTGGTCATCAAAAAGGATGCCGGTATAGAAATAACAAATGAAATAGGAAAAATGTTCCGCGGGCACAATATCGTGGAATACAAGTCACCGGACGACCACCTGAATATAGACAGCTTTTATAAGGCAGGCGCATATGCCAGCCTGTACAAGTCATATGGGAAAACGGTAGACGAGCGCAGGGCAGAGGATATCACGGTGACGCTGGTTCGTGAGCGCAAACCGTCAGGACTGCTTGCGTATTTTAAGGAACATGGCATCGCGTATACGAATCAATACAATGGAATCTATCAGGTAACAAATACCGTCTTGTTCCCGACGCAGATTATTGTGACGAAAGAATTAAATCCGAAGGAACACGTCTGGCTGAAAGCCCTGTCAGGTCAGATGGAGCAGCAGCAGATGCGGGAACTGCTTGAAAAGATTGAGAAGCTGGATTTAACGTTTGACAGGGAGCTTGCGGATTCGGTGCTGCAGGTGAGTGTGAGCGCAAATAAACAGATAGTGGAAGAACTGAGAGGGGATGAAAATATGTGTCAGGCATTATTGGAGATCATGGAACCGGAGATTAATAAAATAAAGGCAGAGGTAACAAAAGAGGTAACAAAAGAGGTAACAAAAGAAGTAACAAGGGAAGTAACAAGGGAAGTAACAAAAGAAGTAACAAGGGAAGTGACAAGGGAGGGAATTAATAATACAATTTTGGCGTTAAGGGAGTGTGGACAGACAGAGGATATTATCAAACAGATTATCAGCAAGGCATACCATATCTCATTTCAGGAGGCAGAAGATTATCTATAAAAGACATGAGGCTCATGGAAAGGACAGAAACGGGTGTGACTTTGCAGGTTCGTTACATTTTATTATAAATATTTGGAAAGGTGAATACCGTTTTGCCTTGGTGCAAGGTCTTTTGCTGCTTCGCAGGAATTTGTAACAGCGTAGAACAGGCGGGCAGTATGATAATGACTCCATAAGAAACGCAATTAGGGAAAACTTAAAACAACGTAACGGATATAACACGGAAAATGTAGATAGTATAAACGAGGTATTTAGGGGCTGCAGCAGTTTGACACCATCACCGCGCGCGACATGGGACTGAATATCGGCGCCGACCTCCCGAAATCCGAGGATTACCTGTATGATACCGCAGGACTTTTAGAGGGGGACAAGCTGACCGCAATGCCAAAGCTTTTCTGCACTATCACCGACACCGCAAAAACAGCAAAAGCAGGAACCTACGACATCACTGTATCTGAATTTAACGAGGAGCTCCCGCATGTCATTATTACCGGAAAGGGAAATTATACAGGTGTTTCTCGTTCCAGGGCAGCGTGACAGTCACCGGAACCGGACTGTACGGCAGCAGTGTCACAGTGAGGTTTGACATTAAGAGCAGGGACATCAATATGAGATAAAAGATATGGAATCAAAGAAAAGAGACAGCATAAAAACAGCTGTCTTTTTTCTTTGCCGAAATTAGGGGAAGCTTTTTGGATAAAAATAAAAAATGCTCCCAATTTGGAACATAAAGCCGTGGAAAAACCTGCATAAATATGCTAAAATATCTATTAACTACACTGATAATAAAGGAGGATGGATAATGGAATACAATGAAGAATTTTTCAAGTCAAGCGCCAACAAAAAGGCATCAATTGTGTGGGCGATTATGTGCATACTGCTCCCGGGAATCTATGCGGGCGAGATTTTAAAGGGAAGAATGTCACACACTACATTTTTGACGATGCTGGTGTGCTGCTGGGTACCTTATCTTCTGGGCTTTGTGCAGCTGCGTATCAAGGGCAGAAGCAACGACTGGTACCAGGTGATTGTTGCGGTAGGGTATGGCATTTTCTATGGATTTGTGGTTCTGACAATTAACAGTACTGTCGCGTTCAGTTTTATGCTTCCTGTCGCGAGCATGCTGACGCTGTTTAAAAACAAAAAACTCATTATCGGGCTTGGAATCTACAATATTATTATCATATTTATGCAGAACATCCTGATTTACCTGCGGGGACAGTCAGCTGATGGGCATATGATACAGATGGAGATCGAGATGGCATGTACAATTATGTGTTATCTCGGCTACATTCTGTCAATTGACCATCTTTCGAGGTCGGACAACGCGATGATTCAGTCGATGGACAGCAACCTGAATAAGGTTATCAACACCATAGACCAGGTAAAGGGTGCGAGCACGTCCATTGTCGACGGCGTGACGGTGGTTCGGGAGCTTGCGGACGAAAACAAGCAGGGCGCCCTGGATGTCGTGGACAGCATGAATAAGCTTTCCATTAACAATACGACGATGAGCGAAAAGGCGATGTCGTCCCTCGATATGACAGAGGACATCAAGACACAGGTGGAAAATGTGGCATCCCTTGTCACCAAGATGGCAAATCTTATCAACGAGTCTGCGACCCACGCGAAAACGAGCTCAAGTGAGCTGTCGGCTGTTGTCAATGCCACAAACGAAATGGCTGACGCATCCGCCGATGTGGAGAAGGTGCTCAGTGCGTTCAAGACGGAGTTTGATATGGTGAAGCAGGAGACTGGTACCATAGAAAAGATTACGTCGCAGACAAACCTGCTTGCTCTCAATGCGTCCATAGAAGCGGCAAGGGCGGGAGAGGCAGGAAAAGGCTTTGCGGTTGTCGCGGATGAAATCAGGGATCTCAGCATGGGGACGAAGAATTCATCCAACAGCATTCTCGCAGCGCTCAGCCACCTTGAGGAGACGGCGGACAAGATGACGGGCTCCATCACAAAAATTTTGCAGCTGATTACGGACGCGCAGGGCATGGTCAGCCATGTCGATGAGAGTGTGGCAAGCATCAGCAGCCAGTCTGCGGAGCTTGACGAAGGTATCCTTGTCGTGGACAAGGCGATGAAGGAGGTTGAGGTATCAAACGAAAACCTTGTGGAGAACATGAAGCAGATTAATGAGGTCATGGAGATTATGACGCAGAGTGTCCTCAACTCCGAGGAAACCACCAAGATTATGCTCAGTAAGTACGAGGAGACCGCGAGCAATGTCATCCATATCGAGGACATTGTGGGAAAGCTGATAGAGGAGCTTGGTGAGGGCGGTTTCATGGGCGTCAAGGATGTCCTGCCGGGCATGAAGGTCACGATATTTGTCGTGGGTGACAGGAGCCAGAAGGAGTATAGCGCGGAAGTGGTTTCCAAGACCGACAACAGTATCAGCCTGGGCGTGATTTCTTCGGAAACGGACACTCTTGACGCAAAGGACAAGGCACAGAAGTACAACCTGCACATCATTGTACATAATGCGCTGTATATCTGGCAGAATGTCAGCATCATGCCTGCAAGGAATGGGGAAAAGGGCGCAAATATTGTGAGCGTCGAGGAGAATCCCAAGGTTGTCAACAGGCGTAAATATCCGAGAATCGCAATGACAAACAGCTGCAAGGTGACACTGAAAAATTCTGACCTTACCTGTGACGGCAGGATGCTTGACATCAGCGCCAATGGATTTGCGTTTACAACCAGCGCCAGGGAGGTGCGGGACGCAAAGGGCAAGCCGATATCCGTGACAATCAGTGATTTTCCGCTTCTTGAGGGCAAGGCAGTCGAAGGCATGATTATCAGGGTATCAGACCATGACGGTTCCTATCTGGTAGGCGGACGGATGTACGAGGACAACAAGGCAATCTGCAATTATGTAAATGAAAGGACGAAATAAATTTTTAATTTTTTCATCCCTTTTAATACACCCTGTTTCGTGCTACAATGGGTTTTATGGATAATTTAGGTAAAATTCTTACAAGATATATAAATAATAATGAAATCATTCTGGGTGTGACAGCCAGCAATCCCCGCGACAGGGAAAAAATTCAGAAACTCCGCATACGGCCTGTGCGAAAAAAGGAGGAGCTAATATACCAGGCAGAGTGTTACGTGGGGACGAAGGCATATCACCGGAATCTGTCAAAAGAAGAGCTGCCGTCAGTCCTCGTCCGTGCAATGGCGGAGGATTTTCGGCAGCTTGAGCTGGAATCCGAGCGGCACAGGCTCACCGTGCTTGTGAGCAAAAAAGGGAAAGTGACCATTAAGGAAAAAGAAAAAAATGCGGCGGACGGGCAGACGGACAGAATTGATTTTTCGCATAACAGGCAGAAGCAGTACATTCTTCCGCAGGATGAGCCGGTTCCGTTTCTGGTGGAGCTGGGGGTACAGACGCCCGACGGCAGAATTGTACATGCAAAATACGACAAATTCCGGCAGATAAACCGGTATCTCGAGTTTGTCAGGGACATTCTGCCGAACCTGCCCGGGGAGGAAGGGCGGACGCTGAACATTATTGATTTTGGGTGCGGAAAATCTTATCTGACGTTTGCCCTGTATTATTATCTGAAAATAATGAACGGATATGACATACATGTCATCGGGCTTGACCTGAAAAAGGATGTCATTGCAGACTGCCAGGCGCTCGCGGATAAATTTGGATATGACGGGTTAAAATTTCTGGTGGGGGATATCGGTTCCTATGACGGTGCGGGACAGGTGGACATGGTGGTGACACTGCACGCCTGCGACACGGCGACGGACTATGCGCTTGCAAAGGCAGTCCGGTGGAATGCGCGCGTCATTCTGTCCGTGCCATGCTGCCAGCACGAGTTAAACAGGCAGATTGCCTGCGACGAGCTGGCGCCCGTACTGCGGTATGGACTGATTAAGGAGCGCATGGCGGCGCTGATAACGGACGCTGTCAGGGCAAATCTGCTGGAATCGCAGGGATATGACACACAGATACTGGAATTTATCGATATGGAGCACACGCCCAAAAATATTTTAATCCGTGCCGTCAAAAAGAATCACATCAAATACCACGCAGGGACAAAAACACAAGAGGAGCTGGCAAGGCTGGATGCACTGCTGCATATCAGCCCTACTTTACAGACACTGCTTGATACAAAATAAGATTCTATCTGTAGGAAAATATGGGTGACAGTTCAGCCCAGGACTTTGCACTTGCTGCAAAGTCCGTGAAACAGCGTAGTGGCAGAGAGGCATCAAGCCACGGAACGTGGCTTTGACACCAACGAAGTGGTTTGCATGGCTTGATGCCTGTAACAGGAAGCCGAAGGCTGAACTGTTACAAATATGGAGATTGTGTATGAAGAAAGTTATCAGTAAACTGGCTGTCTGCATTGTGGTTTTTGTGATCACTCTTTTTGTGAGCAGCAGTATCTACAACAAGGGAAACGAGGAACTGACCGCGAGTATGGAGCAGGCATCCCTCCCGCTTGTGCATATCACGGCAAAAGGGATTGCCTACAACTGCCTCCATGGGCTCAAGCAGGAGATGGACGGCAGTTTTTTCAGGGATACCATTACGCCGCTCGAGGAAGGCAGGACACTCAGTTTCGTGATAGATAAGTATGGCAACGAAATCCGCTCCATCCGTTTTGAGGTCAGGAGCATAGACGGGACACGTCTTGTCGAGCGGACAAAGGTCAATGACTACAGGGAGGATGACAGCAGCATACAGGCGGCTGTCACCATCAAGGATTTGATTGAACCCGGTGTGGAGTACAACTGGATTTTGCTTGTCGAGTCAGAGGGGGAGACAATTCGGTATTATACGAGAATCATTGACGGGGAGGCGTACAATACCTACGAAAAGCTGGCTTTTGTGAAGGATTTTCACGAAAAGACATTCGACAAGGAGAAAGCGTCCGACCTTGTCACCTATCTTGAGTCAAATTACAAGGGGGACAACACGACGCTTGCCCATGTGGATATCCACAGCAGCCTGAAACAGGTTACCTGGGCAGACCTGCGGGTCAGCCAGATAGGGGAGCCGCATTTTGTCATCAGCGAGATAGAGCCGCAGACGGCTTCTGTCAAGGTAGATTACAGGGTGCAGACTTTGGAGGGCAAAAGGCGCCACGACTATAATGTCGTGGAATTTTTCCGCATAAGGTACACGCCGGATCGAATCTATCTGCTCGATTATGAGCGCAGCATGAACCAGATATTTGACCCCGCCGCCGAAATTTATGGCGGCAATAAGATTATGCTTGGCATCCGGGACAGCGAGGTGGAGATGATGGAGAGTGACGGCGGGCTCAACCTTGCATTTATCAATGAAAACCAGCTGTTCTGTTATCATGCGGCGGACAAGAAGATTGCGGGGCTGTTCAGCTTTTATGACGGGGACGATGAGCGGAGCAATTACAATAACCATGACATCAAGATATTGAACGTGGACGAGACAGGAAATGTCTGGTTTATGGTGTACGGATATATGAACCGCGGAAGGCATGAGGGAAGCATCGGCATCGAGGTGTGCGAGTACAACGGTATGCTCAACACGGTGGAGGAACTGATTTTTATTCCGTACAACAAATCGTACTTTACACTCAAGACCGATATGGAACAGCTTTCCTTTATCAATAAAAACGGCGTGTTCTACATGTATCTGGACGGCTCCATTCTGGCAGTCGACCTGCTCAACCGGTCATGTGACGAGATTGCGGGCAATCTCCAGCAGGGAAGCTTCCAGGTGTCAGACACAAACAAGATGCTTGTGTGGCAGAATTCGCCGGACGCTTACGACTGTACGAAACTGATACTGATGAACCTGAACACAGGCAACAGGCAGGAGATACAGACAGAGAACCAGAACAGGATGCTGCCGCTCGGGTTTATCGGGGAAGACCTGATTTACGGTGTGGTGGCGTACGATGATATCCGCGTTGACTTTTCGGGTTCTGTCACGTTTCCGATGCACAGTGTCTTCATTCAGGACGAGCGTGGCGAGGTGCTTAAGACATATAAGCAGGATGGTATTTATGTGACGGATGCCGTCATAAAGGATAATCTGATTACGCTCACCAGGGTGGTGCGGGACGGACAGGGCGGTTATACCAGTGCAGAGGATGACCAGATTGTGAATAACCTGGTGGAGGAGGGCGGATACAATTCATCGGAGGTTGTTGTCACCCAGTATTATGAGAAGATTGTACAGCTTGTCCTGAAAAATGCGCTTGAGGTCAAAAAACCAAAAACTACAAAACCGTTACTGGCGTTGTTTGAGGGGAACCGGATTCTGGAAATCACCGTGGAAAATCCGGTCAGCCGCTATTATGTATATGGAAAGTATGGGATTGACGCGACATTTACCCACGAGTCGGACGCAATCAATCTGGCTTATGGCATCAGCGGAACCGTCGTCAACCACAACGGCAGCTATATCTGGAAAAAGACGGCGCGAAGCACCAGGAACCAGATTATGGCAATTACCGGAAACGCGGTGAGTGAGGGCAGCTCGCAGCTGGCGGTGTGCCTTGAGACAATCCTTGAATTTTCTGGTTCCGTGAAAAAGGTACAGCCGATGCTTGACAGGGGAAAGACGGTAAGGCAGATACTGGAAGAAAATCTGACTTATGTGACAGCGCTTGATCTGAGTGGCGTAAGCCTTGATGCAGTCCTGTATTATGTCAATCAGGACATTCCTGTCCTGGTGTCTCTGGAAAATGACAGCGCCATGCTTGTAATCGGGTTCAATGAGCTGAATGTCGTGGTCATGAACCCGCAGACGGGAACAGTCTATAAAATAGGAATGAACGATGCCACCAACATGTTCCGCCAGAACGGAAATGCATTTGTTACCTATCTGAAACAGAGTGCATAGGAACGGCTTGTAAATGGGCGGATGAGATGTTATACTCATGTATGTACTGTTAACTTAAAATTCTTATGGACGGAGGTATTTCATGAAGAAAAAACTAACTCTCTGGGCAGCGCTGTGTATGGTGTTTGTATGCTTGATGTCTATGACTGCTGCTGCTGCGGGAACAGCAACAATCAGCCAGTGTATCATCAGTGGCGGAAACCAGATAACAGTCGTTGCAGCAGCATCGGGTGTTGCGAGTGATGACGGCAATCTGTACTTGTTTGAGATGAAGCCATACCAGAACTCGATTGCCGGAAGGACTGATTTCTGTGCGGTGGCGCCGAATGCGCCGACAGTGACATTCGTGACATCACTTGACCAGGGAACAGCAAATGCAAAGCTCTTTTCAAAATTTGTGGTGGCAGCAGTGCAGGGGGGGGCGTTTGTTCCAGTCAGCCAGGAGTACTACATTACAAATCCCGAGGCGCTCGCCACACATACGGCGCCGAATCCGGTGACAACATCCATCAAGGGCATCACTGCTGATAATGCGGCAATGGCAGCAATTTCCGACCTTGGCGCCAAGCATGTAAGCTACGAGATGGCGATTGACAGATTTTTCGAGCCGGGACCGGGAGTTCCATTTAATTACAATGGAAAAACATACAATTTCCATCAGGGAGTTGTCGCAGAATACGATATGGTAATGACGCTTTTCGCATCGCAGAAGGTCGAGGTTACCATGAACCTTGTAAACTATTATAACGCGGCGACGGCGCTTACGGTCAAGCCGTCAGGGCGTGTTGGGAAGTACAGGCACTATGCGTTTAATACGGACGAGCAGCTTGGTGCGGAATCCATTGAGGCACTGATGGCGTTCCTTGCGCAGCGTTACAGCAACCCTGCAACGGGACTGATTTCCAACTGGATTATCGGCAACGAGGTAAACAATAACAATCCCTGGTATTTTGCAGGAAATTACAATGTGACAAGCTTTGCGCTCGAGTATGAGAAAGCATTCCGTATGTGCTATAATGCCATCAAGAGCCAGAACGCAAATGCGCGTGTGCTCACCTGTATCGACCAGAGATGGACATGGGAGGACGGAACGGCAAACCAGTACGGAGCGAAAAAGTTTATTGACGCGTTTAACATGGATGTGGTTTCCCACGGAAATATCGACTGGGGTGTTGCATGGCATCCGCATCCGGTACCGCTCACTGCAGCGCGGTTCTGGGATATGCCTGCAAACTACAAGTCGATGCACCTGATTGACCACACGGCAAATACCAGGATGATTAACCCGCAGAACATGGATGTGTTTACAGCCTATATGAGCCAGCCGTCATTTCTGGCGCCAAACGGACAAGTCCGCTATATCATCATTTCGGAGATTCTGTTTAACTCCATGACTTCCGATGAGCAGACACAGGCGGCATCCTTTGCATATGCCTACAAGCTTGCGGAGAAGAACCCGCTGATTAAGGGCTTCATCGTTCACAGGACAGTGGACAACATTTATGAGAAGAACGCGGATAAGATTGCATGCGGTTTATATAACTGTGATGCCAACGGTCTTGCGACTACGCCAAAGCAGATGTATAACGTATTCAAGTATATTGACACGCCGCAGTCGGCGGCCTACACGCAGTTTGCACTTCCGATTATCGGTGCGGCAAGCTGGCAGGCGCTTGGAGTCAACCCATAACAATCTATACGGAAAATGCCATCCGAACGATGGCATTTTCTTTTTTTACTTTATAGGGAATTGCGACAACGTAGACCATTTAAACAAAAAGCGAAGCTTTTTGCTAGATGAGCGCGCTGGCGCTCATTTTTTTATTTTTTCTTCATTCTTTTTTAAGATAAAATTGAAACAATCACATTATTATCGTATAATGGGTGAAGAATGATAAAAGGGGGGATAAAAGTGAGGCTTAGGAATGTAACGGGTTCACGCGAGGTCATCGCGGGGAGTCCTTTTGTGGTACATGAGCCTGCATTGCAAAAAGGGAAATGGCATGAATTATTTGGAAACGAGCGTCCGGTGCATATTGAAATCGGTATGGGAAAGGGGCGTTTTTTGATGGATTTGGCAGCTGACAATCCGGATATCAATTATATTGGCATCGAGAAATACTCGACCGTGCTTCTGCGCGCGGTTCAGAAGATGGAGGAGCAGGCGCTTCCCAACGTTCGGTTTATCCGCATGGATGCGGAGGATATCTGCGAGGTCTTTGACAGGGAGGAGGTTGGCAGGATTTACCTGAACTTTTCCGATCCATGGCCAAAGGACAGGCATGCAAGGAGACGCCTGCCGTCAAGACAGTTTCTTGCCAGGTACCAGAAGATTTTATCACATGACGGGACCATTGAATTTAAGACGGACAACGTGGATTTGTTCGACTTCGCGGTTGCCGAGGTGGAGCCGGCAGGGTGGCGGATTGAGGCAATGACGAGGGATTTGCACCATGATGAAAAAATGATGCAGGGAAACGTCATGACAGAGTATGAGGAGAAATTTTCTTCCATGGGAAATCCGATTTACAAATACATTATCTGCCGTTCATGACAGATATACTCACGACAGATGAAATCTGCCGTGAGTATTGCGCCAGCCGCAGCCGCAAAGCGGCATATTTCCTTATGCGGCTGTGTGCATAATTTTATACTGAGCGGTCAGTCTTTTCGACCGCCAGTATAACAGGAGGAGGTAAAGGAATATGTATGTTTTATTTTTTCTGCTTTGGATTATCTTTAATGGGCGGATTACCATGGAAATCGTGCTGTTCGGACTTGTGATTTCGGCGGCGCTGTACTGGTTTATCTGCAAATTTATGGATTACTCGCCAAAGAGGGAAATGATGTACCTCAGAAAAGGCGGTTACCTGATACAATATCTGTACTATCTGATAAAGGAAATCGTGATTGCGAATTTTGCGACAATGCGGCTGATTTGTACGTCGAACAGGGTCGTTGAGCCTGTTCTCGTGGAGTTTGAAACCCATTTTAAAAACGATACGTCAAGATTTCTTCTGGCAAACTCCATCACGCTCACGCCGGGAACCATCACGGTCTCGATAGACGGGGATAAATTTATTGTCCACTGCCTGGACAAGACGCTTGCCGAGGGCATGGATTCGTCCGTGTTTGTGAAACTGCTGGAAAAAATTGAAAGGTGATGGAGGAGAAAGGATATGAATAGCGGAAATATGGCGCTGGACGGGGCTTTTGACATTGTCCTGACAGTGCTTCCGATTGTGCTGGCGCTGATGGTGTTCGCGTGCCTCATACGCGCAATTAAAGGACCAAGGATTGCAGACCGGATTGTGGCGGTAAATATGATGGGTACGCTTACGATGGTGATTATTGCCATACTTGCGGTAAAGATGAACGAGGGATATCTGGTCGATATCTGTATCATATATGCCATGATTTCGTTCCTGGCGGTGACGCTTCTGACCAAGGTGTACATGGGCGTGTATGCGGAAAGCAAAAAGAAGGAGAAGGAGGGGAAACAGCATGATAGCACTACAGTGGATTAGGTTTCTCGCGGGAGTCAGTATGCTGCTCTGCGGGCTGACCGTGTTTTCAATCGAGTTGTTTGGCGTGTTTAAGTTCAACTATGTCCTCAACAGGATGCATGCTGCGGCGATGGGCGATACGCTTGGGATAGCGCTGTCCATGATTGGGCTGATGATACTGTCCGGATTCAATTTTACTTCATTAAAGATGCTGCTTGTCATTGTATTTTTGTGGTTTGCCTCCCCGGTGGCTTCCCACATGCTGGCGCGCTTTGAGGTGGCGACGAACGAAGAACTGGACAAGAATGTCGAAATACAGAAGAAGGAGGACGGGGTATGAAAGTCTTTCAGGTTGTGTTGTTTATATTTTTAATTGTGTGCGCGATTTCCGTCAGCTTTTCCAAAAACCTGCTGAATTCAATTATTATATTTATGTCTTATAGCCTGATAATGTCCATCATCTGGATTCTTCTGGAGTCGCCTGACCTTGCCATCACGGAGGCGGCGGTGGGCGCGGGTATTACGAGTATTTTGTTTTTCGTGACGCTCAAGAAGATTCACGCAATCGTTGCGGTTGAGCATGATGAAGAAAAAGCAGGCCATCACGGGCACGACAGGAAGGGGGGAGCAAAATGAGCCGTCTGTTATCGGAGCAGGAATACCGCAAGACCAAGGCGTTTAAGGTAAAACGCTGGTACCGCGGTGACAAGGACCCTTATATCGGGAGGGTGGAGCTAAGACCCCAGAAGCTTTTTGAGGAGGATGTCAACACACAGAAAAAGCGCATCCACGACGAGGCAATTTTACAGAGGAATATTTATGACATTGAGCACAACAGGAAGCTGATGATGTTCTCGAAGTTTTATAAAGTGATTTCGGTGCTCTTTGTGTTTACGTTAATCGGAATCCTGCTGTATATGGTATCGTATCTCCCGCCAGTCGGAAATGCGGCAAACCCTGACAACAACGAGGTTGCGACGAAGTACATTGAGGATGCGATGAAGGACACGGGCGCGGTCAACATCGTGACGGGAATGATTTTGGATTACCGTGCGTTTGATACGCTCGGGGAGTCCAATGTCCTGTTTATCGCGACGTGTACGGTATTGATTCTTCTGCGCGTTGACAGCAGGTCAAAGAAAAAAGAGGAGGAGGAGAACGACCGCCTTTATGAGCCAAAAAATGACATCATTCTACAGAAAGTGGCATTTTTCCTTGTGCCGATGATTATCATTTTTGGCATTTATGTCATATTAAACGGGCATCTGTCACCGGGCGGCGGCTTTTCGGGCGGCGCGATTATCGGCTCGGGACTGATTCTGTACGTCAACGCGTTTGGCTTTCAAAAGATTGAACGGTTTTTTACGCAGAGAACATACAAGTGGATTTGCTTTGTGGCGCTGTTGTTTTACTGCCTTGCCAAGACATATTCCTTCTACTGCGGCGCGCATCATCTTGAGACAGGAATCCCCCTTGGAACGCCTGGGGACATCCTAAGCTCGGGACTGATTCTTCCGTTAAATATCTGCGTTGGCATGGTTGTTGCGTGTACAATGTATGCATTTTACGCCATGTTCCGAAAAGGAGGCTTCTAGTATGGGTGGAAATTTACTGGCAAACTATGGGGAGGCTGTCGCCATGATTCTGTTCGGCATCGGTTTTTCCAACCTTTTGCTGCAGAAAAATTTAATCAAGAAAATTATCGGGCTCAACATCATGGACACGGCGACATACTTGTTCCTTGCGGAAAAGGGCTATATCGCGGGCAGGGCTGCGCCGATTGTGGTGGACAATGTGACGAGTGTGGAGGCATACATCAATCCGGTGCCAAGCGGCCTGGTGCTGACGGGCATCGTGGTGTCGGTGTCTGTCACTGCGCTGATGCTTTCCCTTACCATCCGGCTGTATCGCAGATACCATACGCTGGATATGGATGAAATTTCGACCATGCTGAAAAAGGAGGATCAGTAGGATGGAGTTTATACGCAATTTTCCGTTTTTCAGCATTCTGCTGTCGCTAGGCTCCGGCGTGCTGACTTCGATTATGAACAGGAAGGTGGCACGGTTCTGGAATACGTTTGTCCTTCTTGCGGTCACTGTGATGTCCGCGGTTCTTTTTGTCTATATGCTTGGCGTGGGAGAACCGTATACGTTTATGATGGGGCACTTTCCCGCACCGTGGGGCAATGAAATCCGGGCCGGCGTGCTCGAGGCGGGCATGGCCTTGTTTTTCTGTATTGTGATGCTGCTTTCGATGAAAGGCGGCGAGGAACATATTGACAGGGAAATCGAGGACACGAAGGCGAATCTGTATTACATCATGATAAACCTCTTGCTGAGTTCGCTGCTGGCATTGATTTACACGAACGACCTCTTTACAGCTTATGTTTTTGTGGAAATCAATACCATCAGCGCGTGCGGCCTGATTATGATTCGCCAAAGCGGGCGCACGATAGAAGCGGCGACGCGCTACATGATTATGAGTTCCCTTGGCTCCGGTCTTTTGCTGATGGGGCTTTGTGTCCTGTATGACATTACGGGGCATCTGCTGATGAGCAATATCAAGCAAAGCATTGCCTATGTGTATACGCAGGGGATTTACAACATTCCCCTTGTGGCGTCGATTGGCATGATCTGTGTCGGGCTTGCCATCAAAAGTGCGCTCTATCCGTTCCACACATGGCTGCCGGATGCATATGGGTATTCGACCGTATCCAGTGCGGCGATATTGTCAAGCCTTGTATCAAAGGGATATATTTTTCTGCTCATCAAGATTTTCTTCCGCGTGGTCGGATTTGACATTATTGTCGATTCGAAAATTGTCAATATCTTGTTTGTATTCGGACTTCTGGGCATGATTATGGGCTCTGTCAACGCGATTATGGAAAACGACATCCGGCGCATGGTTGCCTTTTCGTCGGTGGCGCAGATTGGCTACATCTATATGGGTCTGGGGCTTGGGACAACGTTTGGCATTGTGGCAAGCATCTTCCATGTTCTGTCGCACGCATCCACGAAGTCGCTGCTGTTTGTCGCGGCGGCGGGGCTTACGGACGCATCGGGGGGCAGCAAGCGCTTTGAAGACCTGACGGGCAGCGGCTACCGCAACCCGATGGCGGGGATTGCCTTTACGATGGGCGCTTGCTCGATGGTCGGCATTCCGCTGTTCTCGGGATTTATCAGTAAGCTGCTTTTTGCTGAGGCGGCGGTGCAGAACAGCCTTTCCAAGATGCTGCCCACGTTAATCTGTCTGGCAATCAGTACGGTGCTCAATGCAATTTATTTTATGAAAACAGTCATACGCCTTTATACGCCTAAGAGCAGAAATGTGAAGAAGACAGAAGCAGGCGAGGCAGCGATAGTCAGCTTCAGGGAGCATCCCCTGTACAATTTTACCCTGATACTGATGATTGCGCTGAATGTGCTGCTCGGCTGCTGCTCACAGCCGATTGCAGACTGGATTATAAGCGGGATAAATATGTTTGGTTAGGAATGGGGGAGTGAGATGAATTACATGATTTTATTGCCGGTTGTCCTTCCTGTCATCGTTGGATTCGCGCTGTTGTTTTTGCACGAGGGTGTATTTCGGGACAGGCGGGGGCTCTTAAAAGTGACAGGCGTGTCATTTGCTGTGTCTGCGGCGCTGGCTTTGTATGTGATAAGCGAGGCGGCGGGGGACAGGCTGATATTGTTCCGGCTTGTGGACGACATACCGGTGTATTTTGCGGTTGATGACCTTGGCAGGCTTTTTGCAGGGGTTGTCGTCGCGGTGTTTCTGCTTGCGGGGTTTTTTTCCTTTGTATATATGTCGCATGAGAAAAATGAAAAACGCTATTACAGCTTTTACCTGATTACGTTCGGCGTGCTGATGGGGCTTTGCTTTGCGGGAAATCTGGTCACGCTGTATCTGTTCTATGAGTTTATGACGCTGGCTTCCATGCCGCTTGTCATCCACAACGGTTCAAAAGAGGCTGTCATGGCAGCCCTGAAATATTTGTTTTACTCGTTCTGCGGCGCGTATATGGCGTTGTTTGGGATTTACTTTCTGTATCGGTATGCCATTGTGTTTGAAAATCCCGGGGATGCGCTTGACGGTACGCATTACTATGAGATAGCACACATGATGGGCTTTGTGCCGGGCGGTTCGCTGGACATGGCGGCTGTCGTGGAGTCGGGAAATGCGACCCTTTGCCTGGTGGCAGTATTTCTGATGCTTGTCGGCTTTGGCGTGAAGGCCGGGTGCTTTCCGCTCCACGCGTGGCTTCCGACGGCGCACCCTGTCGCGCCCGCGCCCGCATCGGCATTTCTGTCGGGAATTATCGTGAAGGGGGGAATCCTTGCGATTATCCGGACGGTATATTACTGTGTGGGTGTCGATTTCCTGCGTGGGACATGGGTGCAGACCGTGTGGTGCATTCTTGCGGTGATTACGCTTTTGATGGGCTCGTCCCTTGCCTTTAAGGAAAAGATTTTGAAAAAGAGGCTTGCGTACTCGACCGTGTCGAACCTTTCATATATTTTGCTTGGGCTTTCCATGATGAATGCGGCTGCATTTACCGGAAGCCTGCTGCATGTGGTGTTTCACGCCCTGATTAAGAGCGGACTGTTCCTGTTTGCCGGCGCGCTGATATTCAGTACGGGCAGGGTGAAGGTGAAGGAATTTGCCGGTCTTGGCAAAAAGATGCCTGTCCTGTTCTGGAGCTATACGATTTGCTCCCTCGGGCTGATTGGCATCCCGCCGACAAGCGGCGTCATCAGCAAATGGTATCTGGCGGAGGGCTGCCTTGAGAGCGGCATTGCGGGACTTTCATGGATTGGTCCCGGGGCGCTTCTGGCTTCGGCGCTTCTGACTGCGGGCTATCTGCTTCCGCTTGCTGTCAACGGCTTTTTGAAAGCGCCGCTGGATGAGGGGGCGCTTGACAAGTACAGGGAGCCCGCGCCGTGTATGCTGGTTCCGGTTGTGGTACTTGCGGCTGCAACGCTGCTGCTTGGCGTGTTTCCGACACCATTGATGGAATTTGTAGGCGGTATTGCCGCCGCACTGAAATAAAGGGAGGCGATTGTTCATGATACTGGGTTTAATGCTGACTGTGATACTGCTTCCCTTTGCGGGGGGCGGGCTGCTGCAGCTGATAAAATTCAAGGAGAAGCGGAGCAAGCAGTGCTTTATTTTTGCATATGTCCTTGCCAATACGCTGCTTACCTATATCCTGCTGGCGCAGGGACCTACGGATATTATCCGGATTATCAATTTTGCCGGTGCAAAGCTTAATTTCTCACTGAAGATAGACGGCATGGGCATTGTGTTTGGCGGGCTTGTCGCGACGCTCTGGCCGCTTGCGACGCTCTACTCGTTTCCGTATATGGAACATGAACACAATGGGCGTGTGCATGAAAATATTTTTTATCTGTTCTACACGGCGACATACGGCGTGACGCTGGGAATCGCCATGTCGGGAAACATGCTGACGATGTACTGCTTTTATGAGCTTTTGACGCTTGTGACGGTGCCGCTTGTCATGAATACGCTGACGCATGAAGCAGTGCTTGCAAGCCGGAAATACTTCTACTATTCGCTTGGCGGCGCGGCATTCGCGTTTATCGGGCTTATTTTCCTGATTGTGTACGGGGACAGTCTCTCCTTTATCTTTGGCGGGGTACTGACGCCGGATGCGATGCGTGACAAGAAGGATTTGCTGCTGTTTATCTATGTGCTTGCATTTATGGGCTTTGGCGTGAAAGCGGCAGTCTGCCCGTTTAATTCGTGGCTGCCGCAGGCAGGCGTGGCGCCGACTCCGGTGACGGCGCTGCTCCATGCGGTTGCCGTTGTAAAGTCGGGGGCGTTTGCGATTATGCGGCTCACTTACTACAGCTTTGGCGTTGATTTTCTGCGCGGTACGTGGGCGCAGTATCTGCTGTTGTGTATTGTCATCTTTACGATTGTATATGGGTGCAGCATGGCGGTGAAAGAGACGCATATCAAAAGGCGGCTTGCCTTTTCGACGATATCGAATCTTTCCTATATCCTGTTCGGCGTCCTGATTATGACACCGCTTGGGCTGGTCGGCGCGCTGTGCCACATGGTATTCCACGGTGTGATGAAAATTTGTTCTTTTTTCTGTGCCGGTGCAATGATTACGCAGGCTCATGCGAATTTTGTGCATGAGATAGACGGAATGGCGAGAAGGATGCCGAAGATTTTTGGTATTTACACGGTTTCGGCGCTTGCGCTGATGGGTGTGCCGGGACTTTGCGGATTTGTGTCAAAATGGCATCTTGCCAAGGCGGCATTCCAGAGCGGCAATCCGCTGGCGGTTGTCGGCGTGGGCGGTCTGCTTGTTTCCGCGCTTCTGACGGCAATTTATATGCTTAGCATTGTGATAAGGGCATATTTTCCGGGAGACCAGTTTGACTATGGGAAGCTGCATGACGACATTCACGACCCGGACTGGCGGATGCTTCTGCCGCTCTTTCTGTTTGTGGGGGCGATGTTTGTGATTGGTGTGCACAGTGCGCCGCTTGTCGACTTCTTTACAAGCGTGGCTGGCGGTATGTTATAGGAAGGGGGAATGGGTGATGAATGGTATTATTTTTGCAGTGCTCTTTCCGTTTGCGGCAGCTGTCCTGTGCTGGTTTTTGTTTCGGAACCGAAAGGGGAAGAATGACATTGCGGCTGTCACAATGCTTTTGGTGAGCGCTGTGGAGACAGCGGCGGTGACGGTTCCCCTGCTGAAAAATATAACAGGCACGCAGTTTGACATAGTTACGATAGCGGGTGTGGGCGGTCTTGGACTTCATTTCATGTATTCCGGTTTTCGGGGTGTCTTTGGGGTGCTCACCGCACTTGCGTGGTTTGTCACGTTCTTATTTTCCAAGGAATATATGGCAGATGACGAGAAGGTGGTTCGGTATGACTTCTTTAATCTCATGACGCTTGGCGCGACGATGGGGATTTTTTACGCGGCAGACTTTTTTACGCTGTTCTTTTTCTTTGAGATGATGTCGTTCACATCCTTTATGTGGGTGGCGCACAGACAGACGAAGGAGTCCGCATATGCGGCTGGAACCTATCTTGGCATTGCGATAGCGGGCGGCATGGCGATTCTGATGGGGCTTTTTATCGTGTACAGCAGGATTGGGACGCTCTATTTCGGGGAAATGTGCTGGGAGACAGTCGCCCTCATAAGCCTGGGCGAGAATCCTGCATGGATGTATGTGGCAGCGGTCTGTATGTTTGCAGGGTTTGGCGCAAAGGCGGGTGCGTTTCCGGTGCATGTATGGCTGCCGGATTCTTACACACAGGCGCCTGTCCCGGCAACGGCGCTGCTTTCGGCAATTCTCAGCAAGACAGGCGTGTTCGGGCTGATGCTGGTATCGCTGGAGTTGCTGCCGCTGCAGGGGAGCTGGGGCGTGTTCCTTCTGGTAATTGGCGTGATTACGATGGTTGTCGGCGGAATCCGTGGCGTTATGAGCAGCAATTTCAAGACGACGCTTGCATTTTCGTCCATGTCGCAGATTGGGTTTGTGCTGACTGGCGTGGGTATGCAGGTGCTTCTGGCTGAGATGGCGGTTGGATTTTATGGCGATGCAGGGCATTTTGAGGAGGCTGTCGGCGTGTTTGGCATGGCGGTGAACGGCACGTTTATCCACATGGTCAACCATTCGCTGGTGAAGCTGGTGCTGTTTATGACGGCTGGCGTTGTCTTTGCACAGGTGGGAAGCTATGAGCTGAACAAGGTGCGCGGGTTTGGGCGTGGGAAGCCGTTTCTGCTTGTGACGTTCCTGCTGGCGGCGGCAGGCGTTGGCGGCATTCCGGTATTAAACGGTTATATCAGCAAGACGCTTCTACATGAGAGCATTGTGGAGTACACAAGCCTTCTGGGGGATGGGGCGGTGCTTTCCGGATTTATGAAAGCCGTGGAGGGACTGTTCCTGTTTTCGGGAGGACTGACGGTTGCGTATATGACAAAGCTTTTTGTGACGCTGTTTGTCGAGAGGAATGCAGACAGTGGGCTTCAGGCAAAATATGAGGGGCAGAAGCAGTATGCCTCGCTTTCTACAAAGGCTGCCATAGCGCTGTGCGCGCTGCCGATACCCTTTATCGGACTGTTGCCGGGGCTGACGGCAGAGCGTGTCGCGGCGTACGGATTTGTCCGCTCGGAGGTGGAGCAATGGTATTATGTGCCTGTTGATGTGCACTATTTTTCGCTCACGAGCCTGTCTGGCGCGATGATTTCCATCGCCGTGGGTGTGGCAGTTTATGTTCTGGTGGTGCGCCTTTGGATGCTTCGCAGGAAATCGGACGGATACCAGGAGGTATTTCCAGCGTGGATGAATATGGAAAAGTATTTATACCGGGCAGTCTTTTACACAGCGGTTCCGTTTGTGCTGGGGATAATTTCGCGGATTCTGGACAGCATTGTGGATACCCTTGTGGTTTTACTGCGCAGGACGGTTTACTGCGACAGGGCGCTGCCGTATGAGCTGCCCGAGGGAAACCGCGTGACACACCGCATCGGGTGCAGTATGGAACGGATTCGTATGGTTTACTGTATGATTGCCAGAAAGGAGTACGAGCCGAAGCATTATGAGCATAAGCTCGCAATCAAGAGTACGGATATCTTTGAGAACTTCCGCATTATTGAGCGCAGCCTTTCCTTTGGACTGTTTATGTTCTGTGTGGGACTCGGGCTGACGATGATTTATCTTTTGGTGGTGAATTAGGAAGGACCGCGCGCCCCATGCATGGGGTTGCGCATAAATGGTGTTTAACTGTGGAATGTCTATCATTTGTCAGGCATTTGAAAAGGAAACGATGCACTTTTTTTCTTTTCATCATCCGCCTGTTATATCCTTTGCTTTATTCCGTTAACAAAAAGTGTTATACTGGAATCGGTTACAACGCACTTTACTCAAATGATACGAAGCGGTCAGCCGTTTCGGCCGCCAGTATAAATCACAAGGGACAGTCATGCGGCGTATTTCCCATGGCTCTCCGGATTGGAAAAGGGGGATGAAGTTGTTGCTCATAGCAGTTTGTGATGATATGCCGGTAGAATGTGCCAATATTGCAAGGCAGATTGAGACCATACTGAAACAGTCTGACACTGATTTTGTCATAAAAAAATTCTTTGGCGCGCAGGAGCTGATACAAAGCAGGGAAAGCTTTGATATTGTTTTCCTTGACATTAAAATGCCTGAAATAAGCGGCATGGAGCTGGCGAAGGAAATGAGGAAGCAGGGCAGGCTGAGCCTTATTATTTTTATTACATCCGCAAGCGAATATGTTTTTGACGCATTTGATGTGGAAGCTTTTCAGTATCTGCTAAAGCCGATACAGACTGATAAGCTGAAAAATGTTTTGGAAAAAGCCACAAAGAGAATACAGATTGACGACAATACAGATTTTTTGATTATATCAGCAAACCGCCAGATCCAAAAAGTGTTTTTAAAAGACATTTTATATATTGAGTCCATTGGCAGGATTGCCATAATTCATTGTAATGGGGGAACATTGGAAGCTTACGAACAAATAGGTGTTTTGGAAGATAAATTATCAGACAAATCCTTTTTCAGATGCCATAAATGTTTTTTAGTAAACCTGAATTATGTTGATGCATTTAATAAGACCGAAGTTCAGTTAGAAAACGGGGAAAAAATTATGCTGGCAAAAAGACGGTATGAGGATTTTCAGAAAAGAATCTTATCGCATATGAAGATAAAAGGTGGTATTATGTGATGCGTGTTGAAATAGACATGTTATTTGTTTTAAATATCGTCATGCATACGATACGGCTTGTGGGTCTGGATAAATTGGGCAGCATGTTTTATCCAAAAAAGAAGGCTGTCGTAGGTCAATATATTTGCTTTTTGGGACTACTTACGATTACGGGAATTTTTCTAAAAGACAATTACATGGTTCGGTCCGTTGTACAGCAGTCATTGCTTATTCTATTCTTTTTCCTGATTTTTCGTGGAAACTGTTGGGAAAAATCAGGCTTTTCAAGTGTCCTGATTGCTGTTTGGGAATTTGCATGGAATGGAACGTCATCCGTATTGTCAATTGGTGCCATCATCTTCGCAAAACCGGGCAGAGAAGATATATCTTCCATAACGATACTTTCCATTGTGATACCCGCAGTTTGCATGTATCTGCTTTTTAGCAGGACGAAACTTGCTGAAGGAAATTTTCTGCATGGAAGTGGTAAAATCCTGTTCACTGTCTCATGTGTACTGCTGGTTTTGATGGATGTGTGCGGTTTCGGGATCACGCAGGGCATTGTCATGGTTTCAAATGGCAGCGGGGCGGAATACTGGAATACCACCTACAACGAAATTTTGACACATTTAGAAGTACTTGTTTTATCCGCGCTTTGCATGATAATATGCCTGTCGCTGCTGTTTGGGATAAACAGGCTGATCGGGTATCTCACCATAGACAACCTTCGTAAAATGGAAATCAGCCGCTATCAGGAACTATTGGAGCAGTACAGGAAACAGGCGGATATAAGGCATGACCTGAAAAACCATCTGATAAGTCTGTCGGCCCTTGCGGGGCATGAAGAATGGGATAAGCTGAAAGAATATTTATTAAAGCTTTGCAATGCGGGGATGATCGGAGAAGAAGACATCGAAACGGGAAACAGTGTCGTGGATGCCATTGTCAATACCAAAAAGCAGGCGGCCCGGCAAAAAAATATAAAGTTTGACTGCAGCGTAACGATTTCAAAACCGCTGATGATTGATGAGTACGATTTATGCATCATATGGGGCAATATCCTTGATAATGCCATAAAAGCCGCAGAAGTTTCGGAAGAACGGAATATCCTCGTCCAGGCGGGGATAGTAAAAAGAAACCTAATCATTAATGTAAAAAACACAATAGTGCCTGATGGCAGACAAAAAGCCTTCGGGATGGATGACTGGGGCACCGGACTTACCAACGTAAATAAAATCGTGCAAAAAGAAAACGGGATAATGGATATTGAAATCAAAGGCGCCGTTTTTGACATTTCCATTATGCTGCCGGTTGCCGTATATGACATGAAGTAAACCGAATATGCCATTTTTATAATATATGACTTTTCTGCTGCCGAAATCATTTCAAATGATATGTTGTTATACTCACGACATATCATTTGAAAAATATTATGGAAAGGGAATGGTGATTTATATGAAAGCAGGAAGCATGGAAGGATTGATTGGGGCAAGTATCAACACGAAAATATCACGGACACCAATGCGTGTATTTAAGGAGGCAGAGCTTAGGGGAGATACCGAGACAATGAAGCGAGCCATGGGCTATGTCAGAGAATATCAGGACAAGGCACAGGAGTGTAGTGACAGGGCACAGGAAGCGCTTCCCAAAGAGCTGGAAGAAGAACGCAGGGAACAGGAAGCCAGGCGTCAGCAGGCTCTTGAGCGCAGGAAAGAGACAAAGGAATATGTGGAAAAAGTACAGGAGAATAATAAGCCGGATACCCCGAAGGAGGATAACGTAACAATCAGTGAGGAAGGCAAAGTATCCCTCAAAAACAATTCACAGACGGAGGAAGCGGATGCTCCGGCTGCGGAACCTGCTGATGTAAAAATGTATACCAGTGAGGGAAAGCCAGTGTTAATTGAGGCGGCTGCCGAGTCCGGTGACAAAAAAGTGGATATAAAAGGTTAAGAAGCCATACACATCATTTCCAGCGTAAAGGTGTCGGATGGGTGCCGGATGTTAAAATGCTGTTGACATATATAGATAATCTATATATAATGTAAATGTATATAGATTATCTATATAAAAAACTGTTAACCATGACACTATATAAGAAGGGACGGTTCAGCTTAGGATGTTGCATGGCTTAATGCCTTCAGCAGGAAGCTGGGCTGTTACCTTTCAGAAAGGAAATGATGCAAATGGCAATTGACAAGTCACTGGTTTCGGGCAGTACCTCCATGCTGATTCTCCGTTTACTGGAGGACAAGGATATGTACGGCTACGAAATGATTGAAACACTGGAAAAGAAATCGAAGAATGTTTTTACTCTGAAAGCGGGAACGCTCTATCCGCTGCTCCATTCCCTTGAGGAGAAAAATTACCTGACTTCCTATGAAAAGGAAGCCAGCGGCAAAACCCGCAAGTACTACAGCATTACAAAAAGCGGAAAGAAATTTCTAAAATCAAAGAAAGAAGAATGGCAGACGTATCAGACGGCAGTTTTGGACGTGCTCTGCGCAATGGCATAAGGGGGGCGCTGAAATGAATGAATTTATAAGGAGACTGACGGAGCAGATGCGGTGCGTGAAGGCGCGCGAAGGGGTGGCGCGCGAGGTGTCCGACCATATTTTGGACCAGGCAGCGGCGTACGAGGAAACAGGCATGGAACATGACAAGGCAGTTGAGATGGCAGTGCATGAAATGGGGGATCCGGTGGAAATCGGCGTGTCGCTTGACCGGATACACCGACCGCAGATGAACTGGAAACTGATACTGGTTACGTTTGTGCTGACGATGGCAGGGCTGTTTGTGATGTACAGCATTTATGGGATGTCCACGATTGTGAGCAGGCAGTGTGTTTTTGCGGCAGCGGGCATGGCAGTGATACTGGCAGTGAATTTTATTGACTACAGCGTGATTGGACGGTTCGGATACCTTGCCTACATCCTGTTGACAGCCGCATTTTTCATATGTGGTATGACGCTTCAGCGTGTGAATGGAAGGATACCTGCACTGGCAGTCCTGGTATATCTTTATGTCCCGGTATTTGCAGGCATTCTGTACCGCCTGCGCGGCGGGCGCTATGGTGCGGTTGGAATAGGAATGGCGCTGGTTTTCCTGACAAGCTGCCTTGCTGCCCGATTTGGCAGCAGCGTAATTATTGGACTGAATATTTTTCTGATATTGCTTGCTACACTGCTTCTGGCAGTCAGAAAAGGTATGTTTCGGATTCGCCAGAGAGGTACTGCCTTTGTGATCGCTGCGCTGGGGATGCTGCCGGTTCTTGTGCCAGCCCTGGCGCTGTGTTTTATGGAGGGAGGATTCCGGAAGGAACGCATTCTTGCCTTTCTTCACCGGGGAGAATACAATCAGTCGGCAGGATACATTTATACCGCGATTGACACGATTCTGGGAAGCTCACATTTCGTAGGAAAGGGAAATGAGACGGTTTATGCCCTTTCCGATTACGGAAGCAACCTGGTTTTACTGCGCCTGATGCATGAATATGGGCTGATTGCCGGAATTGTCCTGCTGCTGCTGTTTGTTGTCTTTGCAGTGGGCGTCATGAAAATTGTGCAGAGCCAGAAAAACCAGCTTGGTATGCTGGTGTCGGCTTCCTGTTTCCTTGTCTTTGCCGCAAACTGCCTGGAGGGAATTCTTGTCAACCTGGGACTTCTGCCAATGACCACGGTCTCCATCCCGTTTGTCACGTTTGGCGGCAGTGTGGCGCTTGTGTATTCCGTATTAATCGGGCTGATTTTAAGCGTCCACCGCTATGAAAAGGTGCTGCCTTTGGGGGCACAGGAACAGCGCGCAAGATGGCATCTGCGCGTAAAGCTGGAAAAAGAGTAGGATTGGAATGTGGCTTGCAATCCCATTTGGCGCAGCTTTTGTCATCGGGAAAATCATATATTCTAATTCTTGACAAAATGGGCAAATCATGCTTATAATGAAAAAAGTATCGGCACAGTCCGAATCGGATTTTTTCATTATATAGAAAGACAATGACGGAGACAGTACACATTTCCAGAAAGTCGCAGAGAGCCGGGGCAGGTGCGAGCCGGCATGAGTATGGGATTGTCGAAGATCACTCCCGAGTTTCGGTCTGAAATGTTTGAACTGGTATTATAAACCGTAAGTCAGGCATAGTAGGAACCGACGTATTTCCTGCGTTACAGGGGACGTGTATAAAAGTTTCGGGTCTTTTTGACATGTCGTGTTCAGGCAAAAGCACGCGAGACGGAGTACGATGTAATTAGGTGGTATAACGATTGTAAGGCTCTCGTCCTATTTACAGGATGAAGAGCCTTTTTACATTTCATTATTTTTTGGAAGGAGGCTGCGATGGATGTTATCTCAGAGATTTTTGATATGATTGGTGATATTTTGGAACTGGTTATCACGCAGTTCATAAAACGCAAAGAAGCAAAGGAAAACAAGCAGGACAATAAAAATGAGAGGAGTAAGGAAAAACAATGTACAATAAAGTAGACACGAACCTGAACTTTGTGGACAGGGAAAAAAACGTAGAAAAATTCTGGAAGGACAATGACATTTTCAGGAAGAGCATGGACAGCCGCAGGAAGGGCGAGACCTATACCTTTTACGACGGACCGCCGACGGCGAACGGCAAGCCGCACATCGGGCATGTGCTGACGCGTGTCATCAAGGACATGATTCCGCGCTACCGCACCATGAAAGGGTACATGGTGCCGAGAAAGGCAGGATGGGACACACACGGGCTTCCTGTCGAGCTTGAGGTGGAGAAGCTGCTTGGGCTGAACGGTAAGGATCAGATTGAGGCGTATGGCATGGAGCCGTTTATCAAAAAGTGCAAGGAGTCGGTCTGGAAATACAAGGGCATGTGGGAGGACTTCTCAGGAACCGTCGGATTCTGGGCGGATATGGACGACCCCTATGTGACCTATGATGACAATTTCATCGAGTCCGAGTGGTGGGCGCTGAAAGAAATCTGGGACAAAAAGCTTTTGTATAAAGGCTTTAAGATTGTGCCGTACTGCCCGCGCTGTGGCACACCGCTGTCCTCACAGGAAGTAGCGCAGGGCTATAAGACCGTAAAAGAGCGCTCCGCAGTGGTTCGTTTTAAAGTGGTTGGCGAGGATGCGTATTTCCTCGCATGGACGACGACGCCCTGGACACTGCCGTCCAATGTGGCGCTCTGCGTCAATCCCGATGAGACGTACTGCAAGGTAAAGGCGGCGGACGGTTACACCTACTATATGGCGGAGGCGCTGCTTGACAAGGTGCTCGGAAAGTTAGCCCGGAACGAGGGCGACAAGGCATATGAGGCGCTTGAGACTTACAAGGGAACGGACTTGGAGCACAAGGCATACGAGCCGCTGTTTGACTTTGCGTCGGGCATCATTGAAAAGCAGCATAAAAAGGCGCATTTTATCACTTGTGACACGTATGTCACAATGACGGACGGTACTGGTATCGTACACATTGCCCCGGCATTCGGCGAGGATGATGCCAATGTCGGCAGAAAGTATGAACTGCCGTTTGTACAGCTCGTCAACGGAAAGGGCGAGATGACAGAGGAAACCTCCTACGCGGGCGTGTTTGTGAAAAAGGCGGATCCGATGATTTTAAAGGATCTGGAGGAGAAGGGGCTGCTGTTTGACGCGCCGAAATTCGAGCATGAGTACCCGCACTGCTGGCGCTGCGACACGCCGTTAATCTATTATGCGCGTGAGTCATGGTTTATTAAAATGACGGCAGTAAAAGAGGATCTGGTGCGCAACAATAATACCGTCAACTGGATTCCGGAGTCCATCGGAAAGGGACGTTTTGGCGACTGGCTTGAGAACATCCAGGACTGGGGTATCTCGCGCAACCGTTACTGGGGAACACCGTTGAACGTATGGGAGTGCGAGTGCGGCCATCAGGAATGCATCGGCAGCAGGCAGGAGCTTGCAGACCGCAGCGGAAATCCCGATGCGGCAAAGGTGGAGCTGCACAGACCCTATATCGACGAAGTGACGTTCCAATGCCCGGACTGCGGCAAGGAGATGCACAGGGTTCCCGAGGTCATTGACTGCTGGTTTGACTCAGGTGCGATGCCGTTTGCACAGCATCACTATCCGTTTGAAAATAAAGAGCTGTTTGAGCAGCAGTTTCCGGCACAGTTCATCTCGGAGGCAGTTGACCAGACACGCGGCTGGTTCTACTCGCTGATGGCGGAGTCCACGCTGTTATTTAACAAGGCTCCTTATGAAAATGTCATTGTGCTCGGACATGTCCAGGATGAGAACGGACAGAAAATGTCCAAGTCAAAAGGCAACGCGGTTGACCCGTTCGAGGCGCTTGAAACCTATGGCGCAGATGCAATCCGCTGGTATTTTTACGTCAATTCCGCACCCTGGCTTCCGAACCGTTTCCACGGCAAGGCAGTGCAGGAGGGGCAGCGTAAGTTTATGGGAACGCTGTGGAATACCTATGCATTTTTTGTGCTTTACGCAAATATCGACGATTTTGATGCAACGAAATATACGCTTGAGTACGACAAGCTTCCGGTGATGGACAAGTGGCTTTTGTCAAAGCTCAACACGGTTGTCGGCGCGGTGGACAGTGACCTTGAAAACTACAGGATTCCCGAGGCGGCGCGTGCCCTGCAGGAGTTTGTGGACGAGATGAGCAACTGGTATGTAAGGCGCAGCCGTGAGCGGTTCTGGGCAAAGGGCATGGAGCAGGACAAGATTAATGCATACATGACGCTTTACACGGCGCTTGTGACCATCTCAAAGGCAGCGGCGCCAATGATTCCGTTTATGACAGAGGACATCTACCGCAACCTTGTGTGCAGCATCGACCCGTCCGCGCCGGAAAGCATCCATCTGTGTGACTTCCCGGCTGTTGACGAGAAATTGATTGACAAGCAGCTTGAGGCAGACATGGAAGCCGTGTTAAAGACCGTTGTGATGGGACGCGCATGCCGCAATACGGCGAATATCAAGAACAGGCAGCCAATCAGCACCATGTTTATCAAGGCGCCGTTTACACTGGGTGAATTTTACCAGGAAATCATCGAGGATGAGCTGAATGTCAAGAAGGTTGTGTTTACGGATGACGTGCGGGAATTTACGACCTATACCTTCAAGCCGCAGTTAAAGACTGTGGGGCCTAAGTATGGCAAGCAGCTTGGCGGCATCAGGGAAAAGCTTTCCACAATTGACGGCAATGCGGCGATGGATGAACTCAAGGCAAACGGGGTTCTTGCATTTGATGTAAACGGCGTGGAAGTGAAGCTTGCCGAGGAGGATTTGCTGATTGACATTTCCCAGAAAGAGGGCTATGTGACAGAGGCGGACAATACGGTGACCGTTGTGCTCGACACGAACCTGACGGACGCGCTTGTCGAGGAAGGATTTGTCTATGAGGTCATCAGCAAGGTGCAGACCATGCGTAAGGATTCCGGCTTTGAGGTGATGGATCATATTAAGGTATACATCAGCGGAAATGACACGATTGTCAGTGTTGTGCAGAAGAATGAGAAGGCAATCGGGGAAAAGGTTCTCGCGGATGCATTTGTGTACGGCGAGGGCAGTGTGCCGAATGCAAAGGACTGGAATATCAACGGCGAAAACGCTACAGTTGGCGTGGAGCGGTGCTGACCACCGGGTAAAGTGGTCTGCACACCAATGGGAGATTATAACGATGAAAAAGAGTCGCAGAATCATAAAGATTGTCCTGATTGTTGTGGGCGTCCTGCTGGTGGTCTTTGTCGTGGCGTCGTTCATGCTCATCAACCATTTTATGAAAGAGTATTTTAACCGGAGTGAGCAGAAAAAGTATTCCGAATATATGCGCTGGGCGGACTTTGAGGATTTTCCGAGGGAGACCGTGACATTTGCCTCCGGCGGTGAGACGCTGACAGGCTATATTTACGGCAAGGATAAGCCTGCGAAAGGGCTGGTAGTCATCTCGCACGGACTGGGCGGATATTCAGAAGGGTATATCAGTGAGACAAAGTATTTCGTGGACAATGGATTTATGGTGTTTGCCTACGACAATACAGGGAGCGGTGCCTCGACAGGCGACAGCTGTATCGGATTGGTGCAGTCGGCGCTTGATTTGGACAATGCACTGACCTATGTGGAGCAGAATCCTGTGTTTGAGGGACTTCCCATCTGCCTCTATGGACACAGCTGGGGCGGATTTGCCACGACGGCAGTGCTCAATTTCGACCATGACATCGCGGCGGTAGCCAGTCTTGCAGGGTATAATGAAAGCTTGCAGGAGATGACTTATGTCGGGAAAAGCCTGATTGGCCCGTTTATCCATGTGGAGAAGCCGTTTATATGGCTTACACTGCGCATGACATTTGGTGACAAGATGAATCTCACTGCGGCGGACGGCATCAATCATGCCGTTAACACGGCAGTCATGATTATCCAGGGCGACCAGGATGACTTTGTGGGATTTGACGGGCCATGCATTTACACCAACCGCGATAAAATTACGAGGACGGATGTGAAATATGTGCTCCTCGAGGGCAGGAAGCATGGAGACCTCATGATGGATTACAGCGAGGAACGTCTGGCGTATATGGAGAAGCTTGATGCGGAGTATGACCAGATTCTTGCACAGTATGGGGATGAAGTTCCGGACGACGTCATAAAAGCGTGGAATGATACCATCGACAAAGAGATGACATCGCGGCTGAATGAAGAACTATTTGCGGATATCGTGGATTTTTATATGGGAGCGATTGGGGAATAAAGAATGGGGCACGCAATAAGTAGTAAGGGAAAGGCTTTTCCCTTACTCACTGCGTGCCTTATTTTGACTGCAAACTGGCAATCAGTTGTTTTAAACGAGCGATTTCAGCGTCCTTGTCGGCATTTGCCTGTGTTAGGGTGGTAATAAATTTTTTTAATTGTGCAATTTCAGCGTTCTGGTGCCGCTCGAAAGCCTCAAATTCCGCCCGTCTGCGGCAAAGCTCGCGAATATTCTCATCCGAGCTGATCTCAAAGATTGTGTTCGCCGCAGCTTCCATATATTGATTTGTCGTAGCCATAGCCTTCAACTCCTCCCACGTTTTGACCTTGAAGAATTTTGCCCATTTGTCTATTTGATAGAGGCAGTCTTCTTCGGTAGCCAAGCTGATACTGTTCAACTCTACCACGGAAAGACGCAGCTTGTCTGTGTAGACAACATCTGTCTTAATGTTTTTCATCATGTAGGTCGCATAAAATTCTGGAGATTCCGGAAATAGTGGGAAGTCCAGAAAACTAATCTGAATCACGGGCTCCACCGTAATGTAATCCTGTCCCTTGTATACATTGTCAAAGGAACGGCAAAGGTAACTGAGCGACCGTTCTTTCCAGTTTCCGTAGTTTACCATCTGCATTTCAAGATTGAGCTTCGCCTTGTCCTTAATTGAGACGCTGATATCCAAAATAAAGTTCTTGTTCTCAAAGGACTGACCGAGGGTAATCGGATTCGTGATTTCTACATCAAGAGATTCCGGATCAACATGCAGCAGCGCGCCGATAAGCCCCTTCAGGACTTTCTCGCTTTTCTGCAATACCGCGCGAAACATATAGTCGTTTGTCATGTTGTACGAGATTTTGCCTGTTTCTTCCGCCAGGGTATGCCCTGTTGATTTTTTTCTGTCTGTATTCAATTTTATATTTGCCTTGCTCGCTGCTTTGTGTTTAAAATATAACACAGATGGAAAGGTTTGTCCACCCATATCTGTACCAACTTTTGCTGTTGTAATGCGTTTGTGGCATGTTAATACTATTGGGATAAAAATATCTGGCAAAAAAGAATAGGTTGCCCTTGTGAATTAAAAAATGAGAGGATATAATGAATTTATGAGACATAAACGGCGGGACACATGTTGCAAAAGCCTCTGATAGTCCTTTATTGAAAAAATCTATTTTGATGTTGGAAAATCAAGTGATAAACTAAAGCTGCGTAAGTATCAATTTTGGAATTTTTTATATATAAAAGTACGAGGTATATAAAAAAAGAGGGTATGATATAATTCGCGATATTTTTTTCGTGGAAGAAAATGTGCGTTCAAACGATAACTCATCTGGAATGAAGCTGTATATAAGCTGCTTTCCAAACTTTGTATCTTATTATAATTTTCTTAACGGAGATATTTATGAAAACTCTTGCTATTATCAATATGATTTTTCTGAGGAGGAAATTAAAAAATATAATATTGATTTAAAGAGAATTAATAGTACAGCTTTTATTAACTATACAGCCACTAGTTTTTATAACAAATTGGATTCAGAGTATATACAACAATATCAAAGATTAGAACAGGAAAAGGAACTGCGTAAGAAATGGATTGGGAAGGTTAATTCTTGTAGCACTTGTAAAGAATTATGCAAAATAATACAAGATTTTAAGGCGGAAAATTTGTCAGGGATGTCAAGGGACGATTTGGAGTTCTATTTTTTTAATTTCATTTCACATGATAAAGAGAAAGCATCTGCTATCATTATGCAATGTTTGGCATATGATTGGGAAATTATCGATGCACGGACACTATGTTCCATTTATCCTCCACAAAAGGTGCTTACAGCATATAATCCTAAGACAAAATCTCGTAAAAAAACGCTTAGAAAACATATTAAGCAATTAGAAAATAATGAGATACCCTTTCGGGAGTACAGCTATTTTGATGAGAATACCCATTTCTTTTGCCATGAAATAAATGGGGTTAAGAAATATTTTGAAACCTTTGAGGAATTGGCGGAAGATATACATAATGATTTATCTAACTGTAATTTATCAAAAGCCTTACTGCCTGATGCTGATTTTTCCATATATAAAACAAATGATAAAACGAAACTGCCAATTTCATATGGTCAGACTGATTTGAAATCTTGTTTGACAAAAAGGTATGACAGAAACTCTGGCTGTTTTGTTATTGATCAAACATGGATAAATGGAGACGGACGGTCAATTAAAAAGCATACTCATAAGTTTAGTTTTTTTGCGGACTTTGTGTTCTTTTTGGAAAATGATTTGTCAGGTGCTGATTTATTGTTTTGTGATGGTCTGAAAAATCTTCACAATCTTTCAGACATTAACTTTACGAATGCAGATTTAAGAAGCGAAATGCTTGATAAACTTGGGATTTCATATTCACTATGCGCTGTAGATATTGCAAAAATAAAGGAATTCCCTGTTACTGTTGAAAACGAAACGGAAACTGTGCATGAATTATTAAAACAGAGTATGTATCAGGGGAGAAGAGATTTCTAGCACATGCCATACAAAAAATATGCTTTAGGTATTGCAATATGATTTATTTATTGTTAGGATGTCCTGTGAAAAAGTACTTTCCGTAGAAATATGATGGAAAAGAAGCGTGTGTTCTTGTGGATTGAAAAGTGAAAAGATATAATAAACCTATCAAGCATAAACGGAGGGATGACATGGCGCAGGTTTTGGGTATTGGATACCAGAGTTTTAAGGAAGTAAGGACAGAAAATATCTTTTATATTGACAAGACAGGTTTTATCAGAGAGTGGTGGGAAAACGCGGATAAGGTGACATTGATTACGCGACCGCGCCGTTTTGGAAAGACGCTGAACATGAGCCTGCTGGAATGCTTTTTTTCGAACCGGTATGCAGACAGGGGCGATTTATTTGAGGGTCTTTCCATATGGGATGAGAAGTCGCCGGAGGGTGTGTACAATTACAGGAAGCTTCAGGGGACTTATCCAGTGATTGCGTTAAGCTTTGCGTCGGTCAAGACTGGCAGAATGGAGTCCTTAAAGAAAGCAGTAAAGCAGATTATTACAAATTTGTACGCGGAGTACAGGGAAATGATGCAGTCAGCAGTCTTTGCGGATGCAGACAGACAGTATTTTGCATCAGTCAATGATGACATGTCTGACGAGATATTTTTTGTTTCAATAAACCGGCTCTGCACTTATCTGGAAAGGTATTATAAGAAGGATGTTATTATCCTGCTTGATGAGTACGATACCCCGGTGCAGGAATCATGGCTTGCGGGAAACTGGGACGAGGCTGTCACATTTTTCAGGAGTTTTTTCAATGCTTCTTTTAAAACGAATTTGCATTTATACAGAGGTGTGATAACAGGAATCACGAGGATATCGAAGGAATCTATATTTTCGGATTTGAATAACCTGGAAGTCGTAACGACTACTTCTGATAAGTATGCACAATATTTTGGATTTACGGAGAAAGAGGTATTTCAGGCACTTGACGAGACTGGGCTGGGAACGGAAAAGCAGGGGGTAAAAGAGTGGTATGATGGTTTTACGTTCGGAAATCATACAGACATCTATAATCCATGGTCTATTATGTCATTTATCAGCAAAAAAGGAAAGTATGATACTTACTGGGCTGGCACCAGCTCCAACGAACTGGTAAATTCTCTGATGCGGACTGGAACTGCACATACCAAAGACATTTTGGAGGAGTTGCTTTCCGGGAAAAGCTTTGTGGCTATGATTGATGAACAGATTGTATTTAACCAGCTTGGTGAGAGTGTAAATGCAGTGTGGAGTCTGTTACTGGCATCAGGATACCTTAAAGTGATTGCACATGAGGAGCTTAGGGCGGATAGGAAAAGTGAGCCAAGTTATACCTTGGCACTTACAAATCATGAAGTGCTGCTGATGTTTCGAAAGATGGTGAAGGGATGGTTTTGCACCCAGGAACAAGGAAGTGCGTACAACGATTTTGTCAAGGCGCTTCTCCTCGATGATGTCGATGCCATGAACGAGTTCATGAACAAAATCGCATTGCAGAGTTTTTCCAGCTTTGATATTGCAAAGGGTGCATCCAGTGAGGATGACCCTGAACGTTTTTACCATGGATTTGTGCTTGGACTGATGGTGGATCTGGACGGAAGATTTGTCATTCATTCCAATAAGGAAAGCGGCTTCGGGCGCTATGACGTGATGCTGTGTCCTGTTGACAGGGAAAGGGACAACGCCTACATCATAGAATTTAAGGTGCACAAGCCGAGAAAGGAAAAAGATCTTGAGGAAACTGTCGCAAACGCGCTCACGCAGATTGCGGAAAGAAAATACGAGACACAGCTCCTGGCAGATGGCTTGAAGCCGGAGCAGATTCGCAAGTATGGGTTTGCTTTCGCGGGGAAAATGTGCCTGATAGGATAGAGGAAATCGAGCAGGGAAGAGCCATCTCCCCTGCTCGACTTTATAATGTCCGATTCACATTATCCGTACCCCTCGCCGTCGTTCCTTGCTGACTCAATGGATTATCCGGCAGTGGCGTATTCAGAATGCGCTGTGTTTCCTCGGCGCGCTCCCGTTCGTGTCTTCGCTTGATAACCATGGAAACGATAATGGTAATGATGAGGAGGACAATGACAACGCCTGTGGCAACCACAAAGGCAATATCAGTCGCTGTCCTGGATTTTTTCATGATGGTTTCTGCCGTCATTTCAAAGGCATCCGCAAAGAGCGTATCCGTTGAGGTATCGGAGTACCAGCTGCGGTCAATGTATGCCCAGAAAATATCGACAGCCTCGGAGTCCATAATGGAATCGACCTGTTTGCCGTTGACATAGCACATATATCCCACATCATTGTCCTGGTCTTCCTCCGCAAAGTACATATAGAGGAAAGTTGCTTCATTGTCAATATTGTCCTCATAATATTGCAGGGCGTAATCCTCTTTCTGGGAATCCGTAACCAGTTCCGGATGGTATTTTAACAGGACAATATATGGCTGGATGCCTGTCTTGTCGTAAAAACTTTTGAGCCTGGTGCCTGCCCTGGAAACAGAATCGAACCAGCCAAGCTCATCGACAATACAGTTGCTGTCAAATGAAACGGAATTAAGCCTTTCGCGGTTTCTCGTGCTTGCCGGAATGGAGGAGGAGCCGCCTGATGTCCCTGCAATAAACACTGAAATAAGGACAAACGCCATCAAAAAGACAACAATCAATGCAATAATGGAATTGACCATTACGGAACCGGAAGGGCTGCCCCCATAATAAGTGCGTGTATATCGCCGTCTGCCGTATGGTGGTGGAGGTGGCGGCATACCTGGTCCCCTGAATGGCGGAGGAGGCGGGGGTGCACCGTGATAGGATGGTCCCCGGCTTCGGTATGAGGAGCCAAAACTGGTATGGACGCCGGGGCTGTGTCCGCTTCCTGCCCTGCTGTGGCTGCTGCTGACACGGTGCCCGCCGGAGCTGCGTGATGATGAATGACCTCCTGATGAACGGTGGCTGGATGAACGTCCGCCCCCGGAACCTGCTCTTGGCATATTTGATTATCCTCCTATTGATCTACCTGCTTCTCGACTCCGTTTAGGTTGATGTGCTCATCCTCCTCCATCGGAATCATCAGGTACTTTTGACCGTTAATTGTTTCATATTTCACTTTCTCAGCCTTGTCCGGCTTCATGCGCAGAAAAACCTCCGCCCAGTTTTTTGCCTCCTCGGGGTCAACAGGCGCCTCCATTTTGACAAGGGTCTCAATCTGCTCCGACTTTTCCTCATTTTCCTGTCTGGTGTCCTTGAGCTCCTGCTTGAGTGTTGCAACTTCCTCAAGAAGCCGGACTTCTTTTTTCTCCTTGTTGTTCTTCTCAATTGCCTTTTCATTTACCAGGTTTTTGACGGCAGGCGGCTTGTCGCTGAACTCCTCCGTAAAATGCTCCTGTATCTGCATCACCGTGGCATCGGGAATTTTAGAGTCTGCAAACACTTCCTTGATAATGTCCGTGGTGAGTGTAAATGCCTCCGGCTCCACGATAACCAGGTCTTCCATGGCAGTCTCGTGCTCCTCCGCAAGGTCATTTAGTTTTTCCTGTATATCCAGCAGCATTTCGTCCGTATTTTCGATAACAGGCGCGATGGCAGTCTTGACAATGCTGCTAAAAGCGTTGTGCTCCTCGGTGGCAGTGCGTTTTGCACCGCATCCAAGCGCCGCCTCAATAAAGTCCCTGTGGGAATCCTTTGCGTCCCTGACATAATATGTAAGTGAATGGACATCGGTGGAACGCTCAACAAAGGATGGGAATAAAAAGCCCACATCCGGCACGCCCACAACCCAGTCCTGTATCCGCACGCCGATGCGGTTTAAGTCAGCGCGGTACCCAAGCCCCGGCTTCGAGAGGTTTACGGGGCAGATGGCGCACAGAAGGTAGGTAAATACTTCCTCGGATTCGTCGATTTTCAGGTCATCATTCGTCTTGGTCATGACATCATATGCATCGTGGAAAACCAGTATGAGATAATTGCCGACATAATCATAGTTTTCAATAATCATGTCGTAGAGATGTTCAAGCAGCTCCGGATTTTTCAGCCCGCTCTCGCGAAGCCCCAGAAGATACTGCTGTTTCCCGCCCTGTTCCTCCTCCTCTGTGGTAAAATTCAGTTCCAAAAGATTATTTCCGATAGTGCCGGAAAGCGCTTTTTTTGCAATTTCAAGGTATTTGAAAAATTCCTCATCTTCCAGATTCAGAAAGGTCTCATTCAGCTCCACAATTTTATTTTTGTTTGCATCCACATAGCATCCGCACATTCTCGTGATTGTGCAGGATTCCTTTTTAAAACGTCTTTTTAATTCAAGGATATCTCTGTTTCTCAGCATTTGCATTCTCCGTTTCCTAGGATTGAGAGTTTGTAGGAAAATAGGTAACAGTTCAGCCGTTGCGTTATAAACCAAGGCTCGAAAAGTCAATCAGTAAATCCTCATAAATACCGGCTTTTATAATGTCGTTGAAAGTGTATATGTTTACAACGGCATCCAGCTCAAACAGATATACAAGGATTCTTTTCTGCATCAAGTCAACAATCCAGTATTCGCGTACGCCGGTACGTTCATATAGTGCCAGCTTTGTAATATAGTCATGTTTGGGACTGGAGGGGGATACGATTTCGATTATCCAGTCCGGTGCACCCGCACATCCCTTGTCCGTGAGCTTCTTTGAATCACATATGACAGAAATATCCGGCTCGACGATATGTTTCATTTCAGCATGCACATCGGACAGCTCGACTGCAAATGGGGCAGGATAAACCTCGCATGCGCCATTGTTCGATTTTATATAGTCCCGAATCGTTCCGGCAATTTCCATCAATATTTTTTGGTGCAGCCTGCCAGGAGCCGTCATATAATGAATCTGTCCGTCAATCAGTTCTGCGCGCACATTTTCCGGCAGATTGTAATAGTCTTTTTCCGTATAAAATGTTTCATGTGGCAGTGGCATAACCCGATTTCCCCCAACAGTTCCTTATCATTTTCAACAGTTTCTTACTATAAAATAGCACGGATATGCAAAATAGACAAGAAAAATCTTAAAATCCGTGATGCCGCACACGATAGTGTAACTTTACTTGGGGAATTTTTCCAGAAAATAAAACGGAGCACCTGCT
>ERZ778517.151-NODE-151-length-81310-cov-13.406277_pt1 | contig 81310 bp, 69 predicted proteins | sample MGYA00510341_ERZ778517 | MGnify/ENA primary metagenome ERZ778517 (study PRJEB29527, sample SAMN07138964) | mouse gut metagenome | material: feces | host: mouse | place: China:Nanjing | collected 2016-01-25 ...
TTATTTTACAAAGTTAGGATTTTATACCGAAACACATACTTTTGCAGGTGATCCGGCAACAGCAGAAATGCCATATAAAAAAATGAGACATCGCCGCTCGCGCGGGGACACCTCATACTAACCACATAATTAATAACACTAAAACTAATAACCAATAAGTTGTAAGAATTACTGAAGAATTCTCTGAACAACTCGTTTGCAAAGGTACTGCTTTTATTTCATATATGCAATAACCATTCCAAAAAAAATATGATAAAATGCTAAAGATGCAGAACGAAGTAAGAAATATCAGAAATTAATATAATTTACATATTTCCAGCAATAGCTTTCAGACTAAAAGAGCATATGAACATAAAAGCAAAACAAATATTCTCTTAACAAGATTTGGACAACAATTCAAAAGGAAAAATTTTGCTTATGTCAGGCTATACAATCAACACAAAAATAACAGCATTCTGCTACATATACACATCAATCAGCATAAAAATGTCCACTAAATACAGCATTTCCCCATGCAATCCACAATAATGAAAACACCATCAGCTATAGCACGGACACCGCAAAAACACGAAAAAAACCGAATATATACAACTACAGGGCAATAGTGCGGCTAAGACCGATTTCCCTGGCAAAAGCAGCATCATGACTGACAACAATCAAAGTGCCGCCATAATCCTTCAATGATGCTGACAGAATCTTCATATTCGTGATATCAATATTATTCGTCGGCTCATCAGCAATGATTATGTCCGGTGTGCTCTTTCTGACCATCAGACAGCACAACGCCAGCCTCATCTTCTCTCCCCCGCTGAGACTGCTGCATTTCCTGTCCCAGAATGGCTCAGTAAACAGGAACCGGCACAGACAAATCTTAAGCTCATGCTCCGGAACATTCACACCGTAGCGCTGCACCTGCCCGAAAACACTGAGACTGCCGTCAAGAAAAGAATATTCCTGGTCCAGACAAACATATTCCAGCCCTCCGCTTCTCCAGACACTTCCCTGCACAGGCTCCAGTTCCCCTACAAGAAGCCGCAGAAATGTGCTTTTTCCGGAGCCGTTATCCCCCGTCAAATGAATACGCTCCCCGCAACGTACAATAATATCCAATCCCCCGCCCCACATAAGACCGGAATCTCCATAAGCATAATTCAGCCCGCAAGTCTCAATCTGACGCTTTCCCAAATGCTGCACAGGAGTATGGAAATCCACTTTCATGGCAAGGATATCCGTAATGGAATCATTGAGACCGCGTATCTTAGCGTTCATTTCCTGCATCTTCTCCTGCTGCACCTTGTCAAGACGTGCCGTGGAATTTTCTGCCTGATCCTTCATATTCCCCATTACAATCCTTGCCAGCCCTTTCTTCTGGCTATGCTTCTCGCCGCGTGAATTATGTTTGAGCTGCCTCTGCATGGCATCCTGCGCGGTCTTGCGGGCCTTGGCCAATTCTTTCCGGCAATTTTCCAATTGGGACACAAGAGCCTGGCGCCCGGCATCCCTAACGGCCTCGTATTCATCATAGCTCATCGGATAATAAGAAAGCCTTCCGTCAGAAAGCTCATAAATAGAAGACATCCTGTTCAACAGTTCCCTGTCATGGCTGACGACAATGACGGCAGAACGCGAAGACTCCACAAAATTGTACAAAAGTTCCCTGGAAACGGAATCCAGATGATTGGTAGGCTCATCCATAAGCACAATGGACGGAGAATTCATCTCTATGCCCGCAAGGAAGGCCCTGGTCTTCTCCCCTCCGCTCAAACGGTTCATCGGAGAATCAAGCGGAAGATGTCCAATGCCCCACTGATCCAGTGCACGGACAGCACGGTTCTCAATATCCCAGTCATCGCCAAGAGCAGTAAAATCGTCTTCCGATACACTTCCTGCCAAAATATTATGCAAAGCCTCCAGCTTTTTTCCGACACCTAAGGCATGGGCAACAGTCATGTCGTTGAACTGTCCGAAATGCTGTGGAACAACATAAACCTTCCCCTCATACATGACCTGTCCGCAAGAAGGCAGAAGTTCCCCTGAGATTATCTTCAGCAAGGTGGATTTTCCTGCACCGTTGTTACCTGCGACCGCAATTTTTTCCCCGTCTGACACAGACAGGCTCATATCATGAAAAAGCACATCCTCCCCGGGATGGGCATAAGTTATAGAACAGACTTGTAAACTCATTATATCTGCTTAAGAATGTAAAATGAAACACCAAGGAAAAGAATACACACAAACAGAACCGGACTGCCGAAGTCAGGCATTTTCAGAAAAAGTGTGTAAAAAAGCGGAGATTACATTATATGCAGATGTTATATGAAAAATCAGATTTGTTTAACGGGTGCAAAGGTATGCAAAAATCAAAAGCGAAACAAGACCTGCCTCAAAAATGTCATTCAAACTCAGGCACATGCATATCATAGACACTTGCACGCAGAAAGTCACTGAAAACGGACAATGCATCAGAATCCCCGTCACATGAAGAGTTTTTGCGGGCCGACTCCAGGACTGAGTCCTGGAGAGCTACTGAAAGTAGCGGGCCGATGCCAACGCGCATCGGCCGGTCGGCCTTATTGAACACTTCAGAAGGAAGCCTCAGCAGACGTACCCGCCAATCTATCAGCCCGAGAGAATAGTAGAACGGAGAATTTCCATCAAAAAATCTCACCGGAACAATAGGCACCCTTGCCTTGGCTATCAGTCTGACGACAGCCTCCTGCCATTCCCTGTCACGCACGCGGCGCTCCTTCAGGCACAGGTCAGAGACCGCGCCTGAAGGGAAGAGCCCGAGGGCTCTTCCGCTGCGCAGCTGCGCCAGCGCCGCCTTCACGCCCGCAATGCTCGCCGCAGTCGGCGCACTCCTCTCATTCCCGGTAGGCGTGACAGTAATGAAATTCGGCCCCAAAGCCTCAATACGAGACAGGACTTTGTTCACCATAACCTTGTAGCCCGGCCGCAGATGCCCGAAAATATCAACTAGTGCGATACCGTCCACATGTCCGCAAGGATGATTGCTGACAGTGATGAAAGGCCCTTGCGGAAGAAGCCTGTCCAACACCTCAAGAACAGTCTCCCCCTCTGAAATCCCACAAATCTCTCCAGCCGGGACAGCTGCCACGCCATCAGACGGAACATCCCCCATGAATGCCCCTTCGGCAAAACCTATCTGCACCTTCATTCCGATGTCAGCAAGCACATCACGGGCAAAATCAGGCCCAGAGACATCCTCATGCCTCGCATAAAGCTCATTAATCCTGTCGACGGAAAGCCAATGCATGAGCATTCGCCCAAATGCGTTTCCCGCTTTCCCCCGAAAAACACCGCTGAAACCTTCCAACTCCTTTATATCAAGCAAAGCCATAATCCAAAATAAAAACACAAAATATTGAGAATCAACGAATTGTAAAACAGGGATTCACCACAAAGGCGCGCAGATCCACATTAAGCTATAGACCAATCAATTGCGCTCCACCGTCATTCCGGCGACACAGCCCGACAGTCCACAGTCCGCAACGCCCCCAGACATGCAGCAAGCATCAGGTGCCCGTCAATGCCTTTTCCCGGAAAATGACCCACTCGCCCATCGAAAAATTGATTATGCCCGAAATACAAAGCGCCGCAAGATTGCAATACACCACATCCCATCCGAAAATAACCTCAAAAAGCAGCAGGAATCCCATTTTCACAAGAAATACTGCACTCGCGGAAAAATTATAAATCAGATACTTTCTCAAAAATGACTTTCCGTTTCCCCTTACCACCCTGTCCTTCCAAATGAAAAACCATGAGCACAGGAAATTTACGAACACGGCGCACTCGAAAGAAATCACAGGAGAAACGACATATTCACCGAAATAGCTCTCAAATACATGCTCAGAAAACAACCAAAGCACAGCCGTATCCACGACCGTGCCCAGCGCATTGGAAAGTATGAATTTAGGCGCCTTCTTCGCCAGTTCCCTAATTCTTGCCATCCCATTTCTTAACAGGATCCACAAGAGCATATCCCTTGGCATCCTGAACAAAATTCACAATATGTATAACTATGAGTATCAACAGAATCGCCACTCCGATAAAATCAAACGAGCCGAACCTGACATCATTTCCCATAAGCGTGAAATTCAAGGCATAATCACGCAGAGGTGCTACATATATGAACAATGTGTTAACGATTATCATTATCAGGCGGAACTCGGTAGGCCCCATTCCGGCATAAGTGAGCTTGAACTCCCCCTTCAGATGCGCATTTATATAAACCGAAATAGAAAGGAGCAGATAAACCACAAGCACGGCCATTGCCACATACAGATTGAGCAAGTCAGACAAGCCGGCCCCGATGCACATTATGGCCATAGTAACGCCGTCCACATTATGGTCAAGATAAAATCCGTAAACAGGACGCTGCGTACCGCGCACACGTGCCAGAGTTCCGTCAAGAGAATCACCATACCAATTTATCAGGAAACCAGCCGAAGCGAGCCAAAGCCACGCCATGTTGTAATTCGAGAGCACATATCCGGCCGCCACCACTATCGAGCCTATCACGCCGATAAGCGTAAGCATGTCGGAATTCATCCATTTCGGCTGCCTTTGGGCGAGCCATACCAAAGCCTTCTTTTCCATTCCGTTCAAAACGGAAGTCTGGATTCTCTTTGAATGTTCCATATACGTAAACTGTTTTTATTTCTCCTGGTGCCTCAAACGCAAGGCAGGACGTGACCCGTTCAAAAGCCATGCCCTGCCGTCAGCACTCAAAATATTTTCAGCAAAACTGCTCCTAATGACATAAAAGCAGCCGTTTCTGGAATCAGCCCGCCCTATTCGACACGCTTGAAATCCGATGCCCCAGTCACTTTGACATGACTGTCAGCTTTCCCATGACAGACTGCCCGCGAAGCTCCAGAGACATCTCCGGACAGGCTTCCATCGCAACCGACAACCAATTTGCTCGCACCGGAAACATCAACCGTCACCTCATCCGCAGTGACATAGCACTTGTCGGAAGACATCTTTGAGGCACCGGAAACGAAAAGCGATGCCTTGCATGCAGTTCCGGAAATCAGTGCGGAAGAAGCGCCGGACACCTCCGCATCAAGCACATTTGCACGCACTTCCGCTTTGAAAGTGGATGCCCCGCTCACATCAAGCATAAAATTCTCAGCAACGACAGGCTGCTCAGCAACAAAACGGCTTGCCCCAGACACATCCACACTGGAGAGCGATTCCGACACGGGAAGCACAACAGAAATTCCGGAAGTCCCTCCATTTCCAAATACGAGTGATGCATTTCTGTTCATAGACAAGACGCCATTCTCAACGGAGAATCTGAAGTTTGCCAATGAGGCACTGTCCGAGGTTACGGACACCAATGCAGCCGTGTCAGAATAAGTCACCGAGATGGCACCCGATATTTGAACTTCCGAATACTCCGAACCAAGCTCAAACTTTTCCGTCATCTCGGGTCCGGAAACATTTCCCGGAAACATTGCACAGCCGCACATGGTAGCGGCACATGCCAAAAATGCAATAATACGTTTCATCTTCTTTAAATTTATCTGAATACTTTTATATACGCCTGCTCTTTTTTGCTCTGAGCTTTCTACAAACACGTGCGCTTCGCAAAAGTATATTTGACGGCAAAGGTCATCAAAATGTTGCAGCGATTTTTATTTTCAGGGCCAAATTACTGATGATTTCCTAAAGCACAGTCACCTCATCGATGAAGAACCAGCAAGGATGCCCAACGCCGTAATGCCAATGAGGGCAGGTCTTCGTTCCGGTCACATTCACCTTTATGTATCTCGCAGGCACAGGCGCATCAAAGTCATGCTTTACGCCGACAAACTGTATTTTTGCACTCCTGTCCTCCGGAAGGTCTTTCACGGCGACTTCCTCGTAATTCTCCCCGTCAGAAGATATTTCATAAGATACCTGTGTCGGAAGCAGAACCCATGCACCCAGCTGATGCAGGAAATCCGACTCTATGCTGCTGATTTCCTTAACCTGTCCCAAATCAATCACAAAAGACGCATCCTTGCCTTCCCAGCCGATCCAGCCTTCCACGAAACCTGCTCCACCGAACAGACCGTCAGTCAAAGCCGTCTTTCCAAGGGAAGCATATGCACTTCCCGGCTCATCAAGGAAAATCACGGAAGCACCCTCCGCAAGACTTTTCTCCTCACGAGGCATGTACCTGCTTCTGAAAAGTTCGCAATACTCTACAGGCGAATTGCTTCTCTCATTCAAGGTAGGCACACCGAAACGCTTTACCTGGCTCTCAAAATAATCCAGTTTTGTGGCAAGCTCCTGCATATCCATATTCTTTTCCGACCTCGCAATCTCAAGCTCGGAATAGAGCAGAGGGAGCCTTGTGCGCTGAACCCTTGCCAAAGCCACGCTGTCATCCGCGACAGCCTTTTCAGCCATGTCAAACAAAGACGCATAGCGCCTCATCAGCTCAGGCTTAAGCATTCCGCGCTTGTGTGAGACCGGAGAGTCATAAATCCAAAGCCTCTGGCCGCTTCCTATCAGAGCGCCCTCCATAACCTTTATATACCTGTACAGATATGGTGCGGCAGCTCCGTAATAGTCCTCGAGAAATTCCTGCATCAGTTCCTCAGTATCACGAGAAGGGTCCCACATCAATTTGGATACAAGCCAGGTGCGCATCTCGGCGAAATCACCTCCGCGGCTTCCTGCAATCTGCGAGAAATGCATATTTGCCCCGTGGTCATGGAAAAGACGGATGTTCTCGGCAAGGATATGGAAATTCGGGAACGGAGCAAGATAATTGTCGAAATTGATGCCGTAATCCCATACGAAGATGTTGTCGGTAATCTTGCTCCAGCCCCCGATGGCCTCGACAAATTCACGTCCGGAAGCATTCTCCCTGAGAGTCACCTCCCTGTCGCAGTCAATGTCGCAAAGCATTATGTTCACGTTAGGAAGCGGTTTCACGTGCTTAGGCGGCTGCATGGTATAGAGATATGCCAAAGTTGAAAATTCCTTGTCCGGGAATCTTGCTGCAAGTTTGTTCAGGAAATGTATGACACTTCCGGAAAGCGCACCCTCATATTCATCAATCGCCTTACACGCATCACACTGGCAGTTGGTATAGTTTCCGTCATTCTGGCTCACTGATATCATGTTTCTTCCCGGATTGGCCTTGAATATCGAGTCGATACGCTCACAGACTATTTCAAACACTTCCGGATTGCTCAGGCACCACTGGCTTGCCTTGCCGGGATGACGTTTGCCGCCGAAATAAGAATAATACTCGGGATGCTCCACGCCATATCGTGACGAAGGCATAAGTTTGTCAAACGTATGGACCCAGTAGCTTCCTGCAAACATTTCCGCAGGCTCTTCCAGCCTCATCCACAATTTATACACCGGGTCATTCCGCATGCCGTAGAACTGGCTCTGGCGATACCTGAAAGCAGGATTATCGATTTCATCAATCTCAGGAAGAACGACATCTTTGGACTTCGTGAGCGAATACTCATTCTCACCCCAGTAGCTGACTCCGAGATATTTTTCCAGCAGTGTGACCACGCCATAAATGCTGCCCTTGTCACCGCCGCCCGCAATTCTCAGCCTCCCGTCTCCGGTAAGCAGGCGGAAGCCGTCCTCTTTAAGAACCTTCTCCCCTTCCTGGCTTTCGCTGACATCATACAAGGTATCAGTCATACCGTTTCCGATAAGCACATCGCCTTTGCGCAGGAATTTGCCCACCTCATCGGCAGGAACAACAGGGAGAACCGCCCCGCTTATCCTCTGCACAAAGTCCTGCAACAATACGGCAGCCACCGAATCCGGCTTCTGGTCTGTAGTAACGATAATCCTGGATTTGACCTTTCCGTCTCTGACCATTGTCATCTGGGCAGAAACGTCCGCAGCAATAAACAAGGCCGCCGCGGCAATAAACAAAGTTATTTTCTTCATTATGCTATAATTACAGTGCTATCTGCAAATATAGCAAAAAGCTGAGAGCAAAATATCAAACTTGTTTGTAATCGACAAAGTCGCTGAAGCGAATGCGAAAGAATGTTTTGCCGAAGCGCAGGCGTATATATGAGCGTCAGCTCAAATATAGCAAAAGTCGAGAGCAGAAACGACCTCAACTCAACCAAACCACAGCACCTCACAACCAGCCACCACAACAACACGTTCTGCAAACCAAGAAACCGAGAACCATCTCCTCTCCACAGCAAAACGGTTTAAAGAACCTTCATATTTTTTACCGAATTACACAAAAACGCAATTCGGTGTAAAAAAGCCGTTTTCTTAAACCGAATCCAACAAATGAAGACCACCCAACTTTGCTGAGCCAATCTCCACTAACCCAAAAACCGGAAACAGCCGTATTTAACATAAAGCAGCGATTTTTCCAAAAAAGACAAAGCAGATACCAACTGCAACATTTCCCAATCCGGTCTGACGAAAATTGACACCCGGTGATAATATCCGGTCAACAGTCAAACAGGCGGGCAAACCGTACAAAACATGTTTTTACGCATAAAATCAAGAAACTGAAAGAGCACATGCAACATTTCAGAAAAACATGCATCATATATTGATTATTATATAATGTACCGCTTATATGATTACAGAATCAACTAAACCGACATTTTCAATAGTAATACCTGTATTCAACACAGAAAAATACCTTAAAGAATGCGTGGAAAGCATTCTTAACCAGGCTTATGACAGCTATGAAATCATACTGGTTGATGACGGTTCAAAGGATTCGTCATTACAGATATGCAGAGAATACGAAGCCAGGGACAAACGCATCAGGGCTATTCACAAGGAAAACGGAGGCGTAAGTTCGGCAAGGAACACCGGAATTGAACTGGCAAAGGGGAAGTACATAACATTCATCGACTCAGACGACTGGTTCCGTCAGGGCGCGCTCTCATTCGCGGCACAGAGGCTGTCAGAAACAGGCGCCGATGTCCTCGCATTCAGCATAAACAGGGTTACAAAAGCGAAATCATACACATACACAACCCTCGAAGACTGGACGGGATGCATAAAAGAAATCACATTCCCGCTTGCCATCGGAGGATATTTTTTCCTGCTTGAGACGATAAAGAACAACAATATCAGATTCGTGGATGGACTTGCCTACTCCGAAGACAGGGTATTCCTTTATGCTATTGCCCCGTTCTGCAAAAAACTCAGCACATGTCCGCAGACATATTACATGTACCGGGAGAACACAAACGCGGCCACAAGCAGCAAAAACGGCAAAGTCATTATGGAGCACCAGTTCCGCGCGACAAAATATCTGCTGTCAATGGCAAAGGACCCTAAACATTCAGACTTCTGCCAGCAGCTCACAAAGCATTCTGTCAAGACAATGAAATGGGGCATATACGCAATCCTGAACAATCAGCCAAAACAGGAAAGGTACATGAAGAGACTGTTCATCGACCTGTTCAAGAACGAATACAAGCATCCTGAGTTCACATATTACAAGCTATACCTTTCAAGGCAATATCTCATAAAGAGACAACGCTTCACAAGCAAGCTTAAAAGAATGTTCTACAAGTATTCCTATACTACAAGCTCATTATAAGATTTCTCCATTGCCCGCCGATAGGGCCAATGGAGAATTTCTTTGAGTGCGCGAACGCATTTCGGGACATCTCCTCCCAATAGCTTCCGTCATCCATCAAAGTTTGGACGGCAGAAGCCATTTTGTCCGCATCACGTTTTTCTACAAGCACACCAGCCCCCTCCGACACGACATCGCGGACACCGGCACTTATGTCAACAGCAACAGGTACGACTCCGAATCTCGCCCCTTCAAGCAAGCACATTCCGAACCCTTCAAAATCTGAAGCCAGCAGAAGAATCTTGGCTCTCTTATAAAAGCGTCCCGGTTCAACGGCATACCCGTCAAAAACGACATCCCCAATGCCAGAATCCCTTACCTTAGCCTCAAGGGCCTCCCTTGCCGGTCCATCTCCGACGATCCTGAATTTCCATCCGCCCCTGTCCTTGATTCTTGACCATACATCAATCAAAAAAGAAAGGCCCTTATCATGGCTCAGACGGCCTACATAAAGCACCTCATCAGCTCTTAAGTCTCCCGGAAGAGGGACCACATCAGCATATTTAAGAGGACACGGATTAGGAATCGCCACAACTTTTTCACGCCACTTTTCCAATTTGTATAACGAGACAAAGCTGTCAACATATCCGTCAGACAGCAATACTATCCTGTCGCCTTTCGAGCAGGCCCTCTTGAAGGAATCCGCAAAAATGCGGTGATACTTTCTTCTTTTAAATTCCAAAACAGCCTCACCCAAGCCCAAAAACCAGTATAGTTTCCATTTGAGCTTCTTCTTGTTTCTGGCGTCAGAGACTTTCTTCAGGCCTTCGAATTCTATGAGTTCATAACCGGGCATGCCATGAAACGCAGTTATCACTTTGACATCCTTGTTTCTTTTTTTGTTGAGTACAATTCTGGTCAGATGCGAGAAGCCTCCTTGAGATATCACATGCGTGATTCCGCAGGCATTTACAACTTCATTATAATATTCGGTAATAGCAGCCCTTTTGCCACTCTTGGGAATGAACACCCCTTTCAGGCACTCGGGAACCTCCATTCCCTCAGCCCTCTTAAGCGCAAACACATATATTTCCATATCCTTGCCGAGATATTCAATCAGATTTGCACTGACCGTCTCTATCCCCCCGAAACCGGGAAACTGCGGCATAAAAAACATCAAACGGACCATACCAAATTAAAAGTTGAAAACAGAACTTCTGCAAAAATACTAATGCTTTACCAAAAGTCCAAACGGTTCACACGCCGCCCGCTCCTGTTCCATCAAGGCCTGCTCAATCATCCCAAAGCCGCCCGAAACCGAATATGCCGTAGCGGGAGTCCTGGTGGCCGGAGAGGGTGCGGCTTATCATCTTGGCTCCTATCACGCTGAAGGTTATGCCGTTTCCGCCGTACCCCAAGTCATAGAAGACCCGGTCGCCCTCTTTCCACGGGCCAATGAAAGGCAGGCCGTCATCCGTCGAGCTGAATGTTCCGCACCAGGCCATCTCTGCTGTGAACGGGATGTCCGGAAACAGGTTGCGGAACTTTTTCTCCAGTGTCCTCACTTTCCGGGCGAGTCTCCTGTCGCGCCTTTTCGGGTCATAGAATCCGTCATCCTCCCCTCCCATTATTATCCTGTTCTCTTTCGTGGTGCGCATATATACATAAGGCTCGGCCGTCTCCCATACAAGTGCACGTCCCGGCCAAAGCAGCTTCTCATCCACCGGATGCGACACAAGGGCATATGTCGAAGTCAGTTTCATCACCTTCTCCGGAAGGAACAGCCCCGCCTCAAAGCCGGCAGCCACGACCACATATCTGCATTTGACCGTATGTCCGTCTTTATCTGTCAAAATGCAGCCGCATTCATCCTGGATGCAATCGGAAATCTCAGTATGAGTATATACCCTCAGGCCGTTATGCCTCATGTCATAGTCCAGAAGCCCCGTGGCAGCCTTATATGCATCCACTTCCGCAGCCTCGCAATTGCAAAGCGCCCCAGAAAATGTATGCAGGCCATATTTCTCCAGAAGAACCTCACGTGAAACAAGCTCAGCCGGCAAGCCATGCCTTGTCCTTATTTCATATTCTTTCGCTATTATTTCCTCTCCCTTGGAATCACTTGCATAAAAAATGCTCGGCCTGCGCACGAAATCCGCCTGCACCGAAGTTTCCTCCAGTATCTTCCCGAGTTCAGTAATGGAATCCAGGCACGAACGGTATGCGGTCACGGCCTTGTCCTCACCAATTTTTTCTGCAAGCTTATGTAAAGGCAGGTCTATTTCATATTGCAGCAGGGCCGTGCTCGCGGCAGAACTCCCTGTGGCTATGCTCCGTTTGTCAAGCACGCAGCAATCAAAGCCTGCCTTGCACAACTCATGTGCGGCAAGCGCCCCTGTTATACCTGAGCCTATGACAGCGACATCCGCGGTCACATCATCTTTCAGAGGATTGTAATAATCATACAGACGATTCTTTATTATCCAATATGGCAGTCCAGAATGAAGTTTCATATCATTTTCAATTTAATGACATGGGCCTTAGGCAACATCCGCGCCACCTCCCCACCCCGTCCGCAAAGAAAAACCACAGGAAAGTATCCATGAAATTCCGGTTTGAGATGGACAGGAGAGCTGAAAACAATGTTCCATCCACAGAAATGCCAGTCCGGGTGGATACCACGAGGTGAAAAAATTGGACAAGAATTTTACACACGCTGTAAAAATTCTTTACACAACGCGTTCAAAGCAGAAAAGCCAAACAATTAAAAATCAAAGCATTAAAACTTTTGGCACGGCAGATGTTCATTGTCCTGCGGCCCGGCGTAAAAACAGACATGAAAAACGGGCAAAAAACAAGGACTATAACGACATAAGTAATGAATAAGGCAACATTAAGAATCGGTAAAATACTCTCGGCGCTAACGGCAAGCATGCTGCTTGGCACAAATGCGGCACATGCCGTGACAACAGCATCCACACAGGAAGAAAACCCGGCTACCCATAAGGCACAGTCGGATGGAAGCCAGGCAACTCACAAGAAACAGCAGACAATCCACACGGACCAGCAAAAAGAAATCAAGCACGACAGCATGACAATAAGGGACTGCATACAATATGCACTCGACAATTCCCTGAAGCTAAAGTCACAGAAAACCTTGACGGAAGACGAGAAAGACAACCGCATCCAGGCCATATTGCAGGCATTCACGCCCGGCATCTCGGCAGGAACCCACGCATACTCAAACTTCGGCCGCTCAGTTGACCCCGAGACCAACACATACGTCTCCACCGCATCATTCAACAACGGTTACGCCATATCAGGAGAAATGACCCTGTTCAACGGTTTCGAGGCCGTAAACAACATTCGCATAGCACGTACATCCGTAAAAATGGGAAAGGAACGCGAACAGCAGCTCGCTGACGAGATTTGCCTTGCCACCATAGAGGCATACTGCAATGTGGTCTATTACGGCAACATGAGCAAAATAATCGAAAGCCAGGCCCGTACCGCTGAGCAGTCCCTTCAGCTTGTCACAAGACAGGAAGAGCTTGGGCAGAAAGGCCATGCAGACGTGATAGAGATGCAGGCCGCCCTTGCAGACATGGAATACAAGCTTGTAAACATCACAAATTTGCATCAGGACGCGCTGCTCACCCTCAAAAACCTGATGTCATGGCCATTGGACCAGCCTCTTGACATATGCATGGAGATTGCCGGACAGGAAAAAGCGGGCATGATTGCAGAAAGAGAAGAAAACCCGGCAGAGTTTTCATCCATGGCCGCAAGCCGCAACCCTGCAGTGGCAATCGCCAGAGGTACAATGGAAAAAGCAAGATTCGAACTGAAAAAAGCCAAATGGAGATTCGCTCCGAAAATTTCCCTCTCAGCCGGATGGTCCACCAGCTATTACACCTATCCCGGACAGGCAAATTATGTCCCGCAGCCATATATGACACAGCTCCGCACCAATGGAGGAGAGTATATACAGCTCTCGCTTTCGATACCTATATATAACAGGCTCGGCAACATTTACAATCTCAAGCAGAAAAAGAACCAATGCCTGCGGAGCGGAATGGAATATGAGCAGACCCTGCGCAACATAGAAGACGAAGTGACAAGAGCAGTGCAGGACAAGGACGGGGCTATTGCGGCATTTCTTCAGGCGGAGCGCCTCTCGGATGTGCAGGAGGAAGCATACAACCTGAATATCAAGAAGCTTGAGCAGGGCCTGATTTCACCGTTGGAGTTCCAGAAAGCCTCAGATAACTGGCTCAATGCCAACGCGGAAAGGCTCAATGCGCTCCTGCAGTTCATAATCAAGCGCAGTGTTGTACGTTATTACAGCGGCATAGCATACCAGGACCAGGACTGGGAATATTAACCGGACGCACATTATCAGCAGAAAAAACATATCATCAGCAACAAAAACATACCAAACGACATGGACAAGATAATAGAAAAGAAAAAAGGCATCGCGGCGGCATTCACAAAGAAAGCCCTCCCATACTGGTTCGCAGCCATAATGGCCATATTCGTATTGTGGCTTGTGCTCAGGGAGAATTCCAGCACACTGAGAATCAACAGGGACACGCTGACAATCAATGAGGTAAAAAGCGGAGAGTTCAACGACTACATACGCATCAGCGGCCAGGTGCAGCCAATGACAACAATACAGATAAGCCCGCTTGAGGGAGGCATAGTCCAGGAAATCATAATAGAGGAAGGCGGACAAGTACGAAAGGGAGACGAGATACTGCGCCTCAGCAATGAAAACCTTGACCTTCAGATACTCAACTCCGAGGCTGAACTGGCGGAAAAGGAAAACATACTGCGCAACACCATGATATCCATGGAACAGCAGAGGCTGAGCGTTATGCAGGACAAGCTGCAGCTCGAGATGGAAGTCAAGCGTCTGGAAAGAAAGTACAGCCAGCAGAAAGCCCTCTATGCAGACAAGCTTATAGCACGTGAAGAATACCTCACGGCCAAGGAAGACTTTGAACTTGCACAGAAACGCCTGGCGCTTGTCACAGAACGCGCATACCAGGACAGCCTGTACAGAGCCGTGGAAATCAATCAGATGCAGGAAAGCCTTGACAACATGCGCCTCAACATGCAGATGATACGCCGCAGAAAGGAAAACCTTACAATAAAGTCCCCTATCAATGGTGAGCTCGGACTTTTGGACGTGGTGCTCGGCCAGTCCGTCGCAAGCGGCACCAAGATAGGCCAGATAAACGACCTCGACAGCTATAAGATTGAGGCCATGATTGACGAGCATTATATAGACAGGGTGTCCTCAGGGCTGGAAGCAACCTTTGAGCGCCAGAGTGAGACATATGAGGCCGTCATCAGGAAAGTATATCCGGAAGTTCGTGACGGGAAATTCAAGGCGGATTTCAGATTCAGCGGAACCCAGCCGTCCAACATCCGCACAGGCCAGACATATTACCTTAATCTCCAGCTCGGCCAACCTGAGAAAGCCATACTGATTCCGCGCGGCACATTCTATCAGAAGACAGGCGGAAAATGGATATATGTCGTAGCGCCGGAAGGCGGAAAGGCAATCAAGCGCGAAATCCGCATAGGACGCCAGAACCCGCAGTTCTATGAGGTGCTCGAGGGCCTGGAGAGCGGAGAAAAAGTCATAACATCAGGATATGACAGCTTCGGGGACAATGACGTGCTGGTATTCTGATTACAGCACACTGCCGATTATCTGCCACTGCCGTCCCAGAGGCAAAAGCATATGAAAACACGCCGGCAAACGGAAGCAGACACAATAAAAGACCATAAAAATGAAACTGAAAGAAACTGCAATAAAAGCCCTGTCACTCGGCACCGGAGTGGCAATCGGACTTATACTGATAGCGAAAGTGTGCTATGAGAAGAGCCACGACACATGTTATGCAAACCCGGAGCAGATATACAGGATACGGACCCTCTATACGCTGAATGGGGAGGCGCATGAATATGACAATACTTCAGGTGCCATAGCTCCGGGATTCAGGAACCATGTGCCCGGTGTGGATGTAGCCACGAGATATACCTTCCTTTTCAACAGCGACAAATTCATGGACGAGGACAGGAATGTCATAAAAGGCTCAATAATATCCGCAGACACCAGTTTCTTTGATGTCTTCGACACGGAGATTCTTGTGGGCGACCCCAAGAAAGTGCTTGCTGATGCCGGCAGCGCAATGGTATCGGAAAGTTTTGCAGAAAAGCTCGGCGGCATTGACAAGGCCATCGGAAAAATAATCGCAAACGAGGAATTGCCTCAATTCAAGATATTTGTGGCAGGGGTCTTCAAGGACTTCCCATATAATTGTTCACTCCGGAAAGATGTCCTTGTATCCATGGAAAGCCTAAACAGCAACAGCACCGGAAACTGGATAGGCAACGACCGTTACAGAGGATTCGTCAGGCTGGCAGACGGGACTGACCCGGATATGCTCGCACCGGCAATCAGGCTAATGCAGGAGAAGAACTACCCTCCCGAAGTGATTGAGAATGCCCGGACATCCGGAAACGACATCCATTATTTCCTGTCTCCTCTTGCAGGAGCATACACTTCCTTGGCACGTGTAAGGAACATGATGATAATACTGTCAGTGGTGGCAGGTCTGCTTATCCTGATTTCACTTCTGAACTATATACTCATGTCGGTTTCGGCAATAGTCAAAAGGTCCAGGGAAATGGGCATAAGGAAATGCTATGGCGCCGCAAGGGAAAACATTTATTTGCTCATGTGCAAGGAAGCTGCAGCCGATATGGCAGCGGCACTGGCGGCAGCGGCACTCATAATCCTGGCACTCAAGCCAGTGACAGAGGATATCACAGGAGTTCCCTTAGATGCTCTTCTTGTAAGAGAAACCTATATCACAGCAGCCTGCGTGCTTACAGCAGTATTCCTGACAGCCGCCGTTGTGCCGGGGCACCTTTATTCAAGGATTCCCGCAGGCTCAGCGATAAGAAACAGCCGTGAGAACAAGAGGATTTGGAAACTCGGGCTTCTTTTTGTCCAGATAGGAATCTGCTCACTGCTCCTGACGCTTATGTGCGTAATCAGCGCGCAATACGGAAAAGCTGTCAACGACAAGCCAGGATATGAGTACAGGAATCTGCTGTGGACACCTCTCACTGGCACAGACCACAGTACGCATCAGGGAATCATTGATGATTTGAAGGCAATTCCGGGGGTACTTGACGTGCAGATGTCATACAGCCTTCCTCTGGACTACAGCTCCGGAAACAACATATTTCAGATGAAGGACGGGAATAAGGAAGAGCTGTTCAACATCGCCGACCAATATGAGGGAAGCGCGGGGCTTTTCGAAATGCTTGAGATTCCTTTTATTGAGGGCAGATATCCCCGTATCGCTTCCGAAGTGGCCGTCAGCGAGAGCTTTGTGAATAAGATGATGGAGTTCCAGGACTGGAGCGACGGAGCGGTCGGAAAACAGATTCAAATCACCGAACACAGCAGGAGTGCTGAAGATGCCTTTACAGTGAGCGGAGTATATAAAGACTACAGGATAAACACACTGACCAACCAGGATACCCGTGCAAGCATCAAGTTCCTCGGTGAGACCGGCTCAACATCCTTGAATTTTATGGCAATCAAGGTATCAGATATATCAACGGAAATGATTGCACGCGTAGAAGAGTCCATACAGGCAAGGATAGAAAACAAGGAGATAGAAGTGAAGGCATATAGGGATTCTATGCGCGAAGCTTATTCGGACGAAAGGAAAATGAGAAACACGGTAATGGCAGGATGCGCCGTCTCCATAATCATAGCTCTGTTCGGACTTGTCGGATATGTGCATGACGAGTCGCAGCGCAGAAGCAAGGAGATGGCAGTGCGTAAGATAAACGGAGCTTCAGTAATGGAAATCATAGGCATCTATGTGACTGAAATCACGAAACTTAGCATACCGGCCCTGATAATCGGAAATGCCGGAGCATATTTCGCCTCAACACTCTGGCTGAAGAACTTCTCCGAGAAGATAGCACTCTCTCCATGGTACTTCATCCTTGCGGACATTTTCATAATGATGCTTGTAATAGCCTGCGCTGTGCTCAACAGCCTCAAGATATCGCGCAGCAACCCGGTAGAATCATTGAAGAACGAATAATGACGACAAATAATTCAAAAAGAAACAATATGATTAAAGTAACCAACCTCAGCAAAGTATTCCGCACGGAAGAAATCGAAACTACAGCATTGGACAAGGTGTCCTTTGAAATCTCAGAAGGCGAATTTGTGGCCATAATGGGTCCGTCAGGCTGCGGAAAGTCCACGCTCCTGAACATCCTCGGCCTTCTTGACAACCCGACAGAAGGAAGCTATATGCTTATCGGGGAAGAAGTGGCCGGACTGAAGGAAAGAGAAAGGACAAAGTTCCGCAAAGGCAACATAGGATTCGTGTTCCAGAGCTTCAACCTTATAGACGAGTTGAATGTATATGAGAACGTCGAGCTTCCGCTGCGCTATCTTGACATGAACGCGGCGGAGAGAAAGAGACGCGTCACTGAAATGCTCAAGAGAATGAACATAAGCCACCGCGCACAGCATTTTCCGCAGCAGCTCTCGGGAGGACAGCAGCAGAGAGTGGCCATCGCACGCGCGGTAGTATCAAATCCGAAGCTCATTCTCGCGGACGAGCCGACAGGAAACCTCGACTCGAAGAACGGAAAAGAGGTCATGGAACTGCTTAGCGAACTCAATGCGGAAGGCACGACCATCGTTATGGTGACCCACTCCCAGAAGGACGCCGCCATGGCTCACAGGACAATCAATCTCTTCGACGGCCATATTGTAAGTGACGTGAAGAACGAACTTTAAAGCATTGGTGCGCATAGGAAAAATAAGCGAAATGGCAAACAAGATATTCAGGTCAGGGAAAGGCTCCCTGACATCATCAGTCCTTAACATTGTCGGAATGGCCATGGCCTTTGCCGCCATGTATCTCATACTTGTGCAGATTGTGCACGATTTGGGATACAACAGGAAGATAAAGGACTCCGAACGCATATACGTATTGGCACTGCCGGACTGGTATGACGAAAGCAAATACATGACATATACGGCACGCCCGTTTTGGGAAGACATAATCACGAGTCTTCCGTGCGTAGAAAGCGGAGGATGCTGCTGGTGCGTACAGGAAGAGACCGATTTCTATACGGACGAGGCTGGCGGCAACAAAATCGTGCTCAACAAAAGCAGGGTGTCTTCCGGTTTCATCGGGACATTCGGCTTTGAAGCGTCCGAAGGCTCGTTCGGCAAATCGCTCGGAGACAACGAAATAGCCATATCCGAATCGAATGCAAAGAAGTTCGGTCTTGGCGCAGGCTCGACACTTTACTGGAAAGACAGTGATGGAAACATGAGCCATGTCAGCGTAGCTGCTGTATTCAAGGACATGCCGTCAAACAGCGACCTGTACCAATTCGGCTCCATTGTGAATCTCGGTGACGAATGCCGCTGGAATTATAATGAGTGGAGCTACATATATTTCGTCAAACTGCGTTCCCCGCAGGACAAGGAGGAATTTGAAAGGCTGGCCTTCGAAAGAATACGTGATGAGATATATAAGGACGGAGCCGGGAACGGGAATTACCGCTCATACGAGGACATGGACGAGACGCTCAGCAAAATGACATGCAGGCTGTTTCCGATTGAGGATCTCTACTTTTCAAGAAATGTGACAAGCACTATCGGAAAGAGCGGCAACAGGACCACGACATTGAGTCTGCTGGCCATAGCCATACTTGTGCTGGCCATAACTTTCATCAATTTCGTAAACTTCTTCTTCGCACTTGTCCCCGTAAGGCTCAAGAGCGTCAACACAAGAAAAATACTCGGCGCCTCACGCTCATCTCTTGTGGCGGCAACCGTCATGGAATCCGTGGCAATGGTTACGGCATCGCTTGTGCTGGCCGGAATCCTCGTGAAGATGTTTTCAGGCAGCACACTTGCCTCTCTCATCAGCAGCGGAACTTCCCTGCCGGACAATCTGCCGATTGCAGCGGCGACAGTCTCGCTCGCCCTTGTGCTCGGCGTTATCACAAGCATTTATCCGGCCCTATATCTCACGTCATTCTCCCCAGCTTTTGCCCTAAAAGGCTCATTCGGCTCAGTTTCAAAAGGCAAGGCATTCAGGACAGGCCTTATCGGGTTCCAGTTCGTGACTTCCATAAGCCTGATAATCTGCGCAAGCTTCATAAGCATGCAGCGCTCATATATGCTGAATTATGACATGGGCTTCAACAAGAGCCGACTGCTTGAGGTAACTACGACATGGAGAGTGTCTGAGGCACGGAAGGAGTGCACCTCCATGCTCAAGTCAAACCCTGCAATCAAAGACGTCACATGGGCCAGCGGAAGCATAGTTGCACCTATGAGAATGGGCTGGGGACGGGAGTTCAAGGGAGAGCAAATCAATTTTCAGTGCTATCCGGTCAACTGGGACTTCCTGAGGTTCATGGGAATCGATATTGTCGAAGGGCGTGATTTCACGGAAGCGGACGAGAGCAGCGAGAAAGGAGTCTATATATTCAATGAGGCTGCACGTGACAAATTCAGACTGACTCTCGAAGACAAGATGTCGGGACACCAGGGAGATACGGAGATTGCCGGTTTCTGCAAAAACTTCAACTACAAGTCCCTCGAATCGGAAGTGCAGCCTTTCGCACTGTACATTTTCGGAAAGAACAACTGGAAATCATACAGCACGCTATATGTCAGGACAGCAGAAAACGCAGACATTCCGGCAGTCTTCAGCCACATCAGGTCCGTGTTTCATGAGATTGACCCTTCCGTGGAAGCGGATGAGATTGACGTAAGATTCTTTGACAGCAGGCTTGACTCGCAGTATGCCAAGGAAAAAAGCACCTCACGCATCATCCTGCTGTTCACGGCCCTTGCCATCATGATTTCTCTTATGGGAGTCTTCGGACTTGTCATGTTCGATGCCGAACACAGACGCAAGGAAATAGGAATCAGACGTGTCAACGGAGCCGGAATCGGGGACATTCTCGCAATGTTCAACATGAAGTTCATAAAGATAGTCCTTGTATGCTTCGCAATTGCGGCACCTCTGAGCTATTTCGTGACAGATGCCTATCTCAAGGGATTCGCCTACAGAATGCCTGTGTACTGGTGGGTTTTCGCACTTGCCCTCGCAGCCGTCCTGGCAGTTACATGCACCGTGGTGACTTTGCGGAGCCTGTCCGCTGTCCTGGCAGACCCTGTAGATGCGCTCAGGAACGAATAACTGTCCTCAACCGGCGGAGATTAAATCAATAATTTACAGAATGACACCTAATTATAACACAGTTACACTTCACAAAAACGCCATTACCACCCGTAAATATTCCGGAAGACACACCACAAAAACGTAAGAATCCCAGTCGTCCATATGAACCATCTGCTGCACAAAGCCTTGTCCAAGGCAGGAAACCGACCTTTGGCAAAATGTGAGAAAAGCAGCAATGCAAAGACAGGCAATACGGCAATGAGGAATGCATTATACTTGAAGGCCGAGACAAAATCCAGATTCAGCATGCTGTGCAAGGCCCTCTGCAAACCGCATCCGGGGCACCTGTAGCCAGTAAGCTGAAAGAAAATGCATCTCGGAAAAGGAAAACCGGAACCTGGAGCGAACCTGCCGTAAACAAAAAGAAGGCATCCCGCACATACAGCAATGAGTATGATTAAAGATGCCTTCTTGTGTTTCATATGCATTATTTCAGACGGTTACCGTTGCCGTCAACATAAGTGTTGCAGATTATCATGATAAAATCAACGAGCGCCCAGACTCCGCATCCGCCCATAGTCAGAAGCATCGCTATGCCGGTCTTGGTATGCCCGGTGTAGAAACGGTGAATGCCGAGACCTCCAAAGAAGAAGCACAGAAGCAGCGTCACCAGCCACTTCTCGTCATTTCCCGGAACAGTCCTGTTCTGTACAGGAGCATTGTAAACTGTTTTGCCGCAGCTTGGACAGAGTGAATCTCCGTCAGGTACCTGAGTACCGCAATGAGGACAATAAGCCATAATTGTCAAAATTTAAAATAAAGGGTTAATTCAAAAAATCTTGGAAGCGCAAATATAATGATTATGACTCGCACACACAATATCCGGAAACCTGATTTAATGTGCCTCCTCTCCCCGTCCGGGACAAAGATGCCACTAAAATATTCGCGCATACAAAATATTTTCAAAATCTCAGTACCTTGTATTGCATAGTAGTTAATTTTATTTATATCTTTGCAACACCAACAACAAAAGGGCACGATGCCCAGTATGCAAAAACAATTATATTCATATAAAGATGAAAAAGACAATCAACGCAGCAATCGGAGGCTGCAGCTTCACAATCGATGATGACGCATACAATGCACTTGAATCATACCTTACAAGGTTCAGGGCATCTCTTGACAACACATCAGGAAGCCACGAGGTTATGGACGAGCTTGAAATGAGGATAGCTGACCTTCTAAAGGAAAAGCTCGGAAGACGGGAAGTCGTGGACATCACCATGACAAATGCAGTCATCGGACAGCTCGGCTATCCCGAAACCTGCGAACCGGCCCAGGAACAGCAGCAATACCAGCCGGAATGGTCTGCAAAGCCATCACACAAGCTCTACCGCGACCCCGACGGCAAGCAGCTGGCAGGCGTATGCTCCGGACTGGCCCTTTTCTTCGGAATTGACGTCGTGCTAATAAGATTGCTGTTTCTGATTGCGCTCATTTGCGGTTCGACAGGATTCTGGCTATATATAGTCATATGGATTATCGCTCCTGAAGCTGTCACAGCCACCGAGAAATGCGAACTTCGCGGCATACCTGCGACAGCCGAGAACATAAGGCGATTCACGACTTCAAAATGAAAGAAATGGAAAATGCAGGAATAATAGAGAACAACCGCACACAAATGCGGCGCGGAGTGCTTGAATACAGCATATTGCTTATACTTGCAGCCGGAGACGAATACGCCTCATCCATAATCCAGAAGCTCAAGGACGTCAACATAATCGTTGCGGAAGGAACCACCTATCCTCTTCTGATAAGGCTGAAAAAACTCGGTCTTCTCAGCTACAGATGGGAAGAGTCCCCCCAGGGCCCCCCAAGGAAATACTATATGATTACCCAGATGGGCCGCGAACAGCTCGCAGGACTTGACGCCGCATGGGAGGAACTTTCTCAGGCGATATCCACGATAAGAAAAGGAAAGGAAGAAACCATATAAGCCACAGACAAAGATGAAAACAACAGAAAAAGTCAATATAGCCGGGTACTCTTTCACATTGGAAGAAGACGCATATTCAGAACTTGACAGATACATCGGCGAAATCCGCGCAAGCCTATCTGAGGACTCCAACGCTGATGAGATTGTCCAGGACATAGAGGAAAGGATTGCCGAACTTCTTGGAGAGAGCTGTCCTTCCGGAACGGTAGTAAACAAAAATATGGTTCTTGACATCAGAAGGCGCATAGGCGAGCCAGCCCAGTTTTCCGCTGAAGAAAACGCCTCTGCTGATGAAAAGCCAAAGACAGAAAAACGCCTCTACAGGGATCTGGAGAACAGGGTCGTGGGCGGAGTATGCTCCGGAATAGGAAATTACTTCAACATAGACTATGTAATCATAAGACTCATTTTCATTGTCTTGTTTATGGCAAGCTTCATGGTAAGCTTTGTCAGCGGACCGTTTTTCATGTTTGTGCTGATGATGTACCTGTGCCTGTGGATTGCCATGCCGCCGGCAAGGTCCGTGGAAGAGAAATGCAAGATGAAAGGAAAGCCTATCAGCCTGAGTAACTTCCGCACGAACTTCTCGCCTGCCGCCATCGCACAGGAAGCGCAGGAAATAAAAGATTCACCGGCCATCAGGACCGCCGGCAGGATATTTTCTTCCATAATGGGAATCCTGCTGACAATGGGCGGCTTCGGCTGCCTGCTGAGCCTGATTTTCATACACAAGACACCGGACCTGATAAGCCTTTACACGGAAAGGCATGCACAGAGATGGGCCACTGACAACGCATATGATGTGCTATGGGTTGACATAATGACACACCCGATGCTCTGGTGGCTTGTCATAGCTGTTGTGGGAATCCTTGGAATATGGATGCTGTACAATGGCCTGAGGCTTGCCTTTGACCTGAAGGCTCCTTCCTGGAAACCTGGAATCGTGCTTTTCGTACTGTGGGTCATCAGCATTCTGGCGCTGGTGACATGGGTACTGGCACAGGTTGCGGAAGCCCTGCCACTATTCATATGATGCGGCCGGACTTTGCTTCTGTCCCCGAATTTTGCTACTTTTGTGCATCGCGACTTATGCGCCGGTGCATAATGCGGAACACCATAAGCACACCTGCCGTTCCGCTCAAATACAAAGAAGAAGCAAATGACTAAAAAAGGTAAAATACTGGTGGTGGATGACAATGCAGGCATCAGGTCTGCATTGGGCATCCTCCTTCCGCTTCATTTCAAAGAAACAGAGCTTATCCCCTCCCCTTCCGTCCTTGTAAGCAAAATGGCGCAGATGCAACCTGACGTCATTCTTCTTGACATGAACTTCAACACAGGCATCAACACCGGCAATGAGGGACTTTACTGGCTGTCCGAGATAAAAAAGAGAAGCCCAGACACAGAAGTAGTGCTGTTCACGGCATATGCTGACATAGCCCTTGCTGTAGAAGGCATGAAACGAGGAGCCTTTGACTTTATAGTGAAGCCGTGGGATAATGAAAAGCTCATATCCACACTCCGCGGAGCATGCCTTCAGAGCATATCACAGCGCCATCCCGAATCCATGGAGCAGACCGGTAAAGTCAATGCGGAAGGTATGCGTTGGGGCAGGTCCGCCTCTATGTCAGCCCTCAGGCGCACAGTTGACAAGATTGCAGGCACAGATGCCACCGTGCTCATAACAGGAGAAAACGGAACGGGCAAGGACATGCTGGCAAAAGAGCTTCACCGCCTTTCCGAAAGGTCGCTCAGGCCGATGGTCTGCGTGGATGCAGGCGCCTTGACAGAGACGCTTTTCGAGAGCGAGCTGTTCGGACATGTGAAAGGGGCGTTCACGGATGCCCATTCCGACCATGCCGGCAAATTCGAGCAGGCTGACGGCGGCACCCTTTTCCTCGACGAAATCGGGAACATCCCGCTTCACCTGCAGGCCAAGCTTCTGCGCGTGCTCCAGAACAGGGCCGTGACAAGGGTCGGAGACACAAAGTCCATCCCGGTTGACATAAGACTAATCTGCGCAACGAACAGGAATCTCGAAAAAATGGTAAATGACGGACAATTCCGTGAAGACCTCTACTACAGGATAAACACCATGCACCTACACCTGCCCTCACTCAGGGAAAGGCAGGACGAGATACAGCCACTGGCGGAAATGTTCACTGAAAAATTCGCTTCCAAATACAGGCGCGGCGTTCAAGGCCTGTCACAGGAAGCCGTGGAAATCCTGAAAAGGCACAGGTGGCCAGGGAACATACGTGAGCTTCAGAACTGCATAGAGAAAGCCGTCATTCTCGCTGACGGGCAAATGTTAGAATCCGCTGACATTATGATATCAGCCTCTCCCGTCCCGGACACAGGAGAGGACACAGCCGCAGAAACACTCGAAATGGCTGAGGAGAAAGCCATCAGGGCGGCAGTCGCACGTTTCAACGGCAACTTGTCCATGGTGGCCAAAGCCTTGGAAATCAGCCGTCCGACCCTGTACGCAAAGCTGAAGAAATACAATATCTGACAACAGACAGCCCTCGGCAGGAAATCATGGAAACGGCAGACATCATACTTTTGGTATCGGCATCCGCAATCGCTGGAGCCGCGCTGTCCGCATTGTGGACAAAAGAGAGGATGCGGAAAAAAGTGACCTACATACTGGATGCCTTGGAGGACAAGGAACTCAATTTCAGATTTGATGAAAAACCGCTGTTCAGCAGGAGCCTTAACCGCACGCTTAACAGAATCCGGGGCATCTTTGACAAGGAGCGCTGCGAAATCATGGAACAGGAACGCTATTACGGGCAGATGCTGGACCATGTGCAAACCGGAATAGCCGTCATCGAAACCTCTCAGACCTGCATGCCCGCCGGAAAAGAAGCCGCCTCATCAAAACGAAGCGCTCCGGGGAGAGCCGCCTCAAAGACGGAAGGAAGAGTCAGGTACTGCAATTCGACTGCACTTTCACTGCTCGGCATATCATCCCTGGGCAACATACGCCAGCTGCGCAATGTCAGCGACTCTCTTTATGAGGCGTTTCTGAAAGCAACGGAAAAAAATGAGGAACGTGCCAGCTGGTACAATGAAAGCGGACAGCGCACCATATCAATCACAGCGTCCGTTGCCCACATAGGAGGCAGGCAAGTCAGGGTTGTCGCCTTCAATGACATCAGCAACGAGATAGCCGAAAACGAACAGGCGGCATGGAGCAGGCTCATAAGAGTCCTCACCCACGAGATTATGAACACAGTCACGCCGATAGCTGCCCTAAGCGGCACGCTCGCGGAATATGCTCCAATCACATGCGGGGAGGGACCGGACATAAAGGAAGGACTTGCCACAATCTCACGCTCATCAGAAAATCTCATTAAATTCGTGCAGTCATACCGGGATCTCACCAAGGTAGCGCCTCCGTCCAAGAAAGCATTTTATGTCCGCGACATGGTCGGCAGGATAATCAATCTGACAGGGCACCAGACGGAACAGGCCGGAGCCGCAATAGGATATTCAGAAAAAGACGAGGACATATTGCTATATGCCGACGAAAGCCAGATATCACAGATTATCATCAATATGATACGCAATGCAGTGCAGGCAGGAGCCACATCCATACAGATATCCGCCGGCATAGGAAGCGCGGAAAATGTGATTATAAGCGTAGCCAACAATGGTGCCCCTATAAGCAAGGAAAGCCGGGAGCAGATTTTCGTCCCGTTTTTCACGACCAAGCCGGAAGGTACCGGAATCGGCCTGAGCCTGTCGCGCCAGATTATGAGACAGCACAACGGGACAGTCCTGCTGACCCGCAGCGACAGCACAGAAACGGTTTTCACTCTCAATTTCAGATAGCCTGCAAGAAAGAAAATCCGCCTTTTTCACAAAAAAGCATCCCGATAGGCATATTTTCATCAATTATGCTTAATTTTGTATCTGTTACTGAAACCAAGGCATAAGATGACAGAAAGACAGCCACAAGTGCTCGACCTTGAACAAATCATACGCTCCAGGGCCGGCAAAAAAGCAAAATATATACCAAGGTTCCTGATTGAAGGATTCAAGAAACTTGCCCATCAGGACTTCATAAACGGATATCTCAAGGAAGGCCACATGGGAGTGGAATTCTGCGAAAACTGCCTTAAATACCTCAATGTGAATGTTGAGGTGGAAGGCATGGAAAACCTCCCGGACGATTCGTCCAGATATACATTCGTATCCAATCATCCGCTCGGAGCCATAGATGGGGTGACGCTCGGAATGGTGCTCGGAAAGCACTACAACGGGAACATCAAATACCTTATGAATGACCTCCTTATGAACCTCAAGGGACTTCAGCCGCTCGGCATCCCTGTCAACAAGCTCGGAGGCCAGGCAAGGAATCTTCCCAAGTTCATAGACGAAGCCTTCCGTTCTGACAGCCATATGCTGCTGTTTCCCGCAGGCCTGTGCTCAAGGAAAATAGACGGCAAGATTCAGGATATCCAGTGGGGCAAGGCTTTCGTTACCAAAAGCATACAGACTGGCCGTGACATCGTCCCGATAAGATTCGAGGGAAGGAATTCGGACAGGTTCTACAATATCGCCAAATGGTGCAAGAGACTCGGGCTGAAATTCAATGCGGCGATGCTCTTCCTTCCGGACGAGATGTACCGCAGCCGAGGGGGCAGCTACCGCGTCATAATCGGCAAGCCTATTCCGCATGAGAGCCTTGACAAATCCAGGACTCCGCACGAATGGGCACAGGAAATCAGAAATAAAGTTTACGAGCTTTAAGAAAAAAGAAAAATGGAAAGAATCATAGACCCTATAGCCGTTGATGTTCTCAAGGCGGAGCTTACTTTGGCCAAGAAGCTCAGAGACACCAACAAAGGCAACAACGAGATATACATAGTTGACTCGCACGACTCTCCCAATGTCATGAAAGAAATCGGCCGTCTCCGTGAAGAGGCGTTCCGTGACTCGGGAGGAGGAAGCGGGCTCTCCATGGACATAGACGAATTTGACACCATGGAGAATCCGTACAGGCAGCTTATCGTATGGGACCCTGACGCGCAGGCCATACTCGGAGGCTACCGTTTCATAGCGGGACCTGACATCAGGCTCGGGGATGACGGGCAGCCGCACCTGGCCACCTCACATATGTTCCGTTTCTCGGAAGAGTTCATCAAGAACTGGCTTCCATACACCATAGAACTCGGCAGGAGCTTCGTTTCTCCGCAGTACCAGAGTTCAAAGGCAGGCGCGAAGGCACTTTTTGCCCTTGACAACCTCTGGGACGGTCTCGGCGCTCTCATGCTCCAGAAGCCGGAAATGAAATACTTTTTCGGGAAAATGACGATGTATCCGGACTACAACCGCAGCGCACGTGACCTGATACAGCATTTCCTGTTCAAGCATTTCCGTGACAAGGACGGACTCGTGACACCTTACGAGCCGCTCGGGCTGACTACAGACACGGAAAGCATGGACACCATACTGACAGAAGACGGCTTCAAGGAAGACTACAAGATACTGAATGCCGAGGTCAGGAAGCTCGGGGTCAACATCCCCCCTCTCGTGAACTCATACATGAGCCTGTCCCCATGCATGAAGATGTTCGGAGGAGCGGTGAACCACGAATTCAGCGGTGCTGAAGAGACCGGCATCCTCATTGAATTCGACAAGATGTATGAAGAGAAGAAAGCCAGGCATGTCAACTCTTTCATAAAGGACAAAATAAGGCTGATGCGCCAGCGATTCCCACTTTTCGTGGAAAATATGGGAGAAAACCTCCAGGTAATGATCGCCCAGAAGAGGCAGCAGGTCCAGGAAAAGAGGGCACAGCAGAAAGCAAGGAGGGAGCAGGCCAGGAAAAAGTAAGAAAAAATCTCACATAATCAATTACACTCATCAAGTAACAGAACATTATGGCACAGGCAAGAACGGACAATGAATTTGATGTAATCATTGTCGGAGGAGGCATCACGGGAGCAGGTACTGCCAGAGACTGCGCGATAAGGGGACTGAAGGTCCTGCTTATCGAGAGGCACGACCTGGCTACGGGAGCGACCGGAAGGAATCACGGACTTCTGCACAGCGGGTCACGATATGCTGTCACGGACAGGGAATCCGCGGAGGAATGCATCAAGGAGAACATGATTCTGAGGAAAATCGCAAGACATTGCGTCGAAGAGACCGAAGGCCTGTTCATAACATTGCCTGAAGACGACCTGGCATATCAGGACAAATTCGTAAGTTCCTGTCTTGCTGCTGGAATCAATGCAGAGGTGATAGACCCCAAGGAAGCTCTCCGGATGGAGCCGTCAGCCAATCCAGACCTGATTGGCGCGGTAAAAGTGCCGGACGGCGCGGTCGATCCGTTCAGGCTCACCTCAGCCAATGTCATAGACGCAAAGCTTCACGGAGCCAAAGTGCTCGTATATAGCGAAGTCACAAGGCTCATAAAGGAAGGGGACACTGTCAAGGGAGTTGAAGTATTTAATGCGGCAACAAAGCAGAAAGCAGAATATTATGCGCCTGTCACAGTCAATGCAGGCGGCATTTGGGGCCAGCGCATAGCTGAAATGGCAGGGGCGAGAATCAACATGTTCCCGGCCAAGGGCGCTCTTCTGATTTTCGGCCACAGAGTGAACAATGTTGTGCTGAACAGATGCAGGAAGCCGGCCAATGCGGACATTCTCGTACCTGGAGACACAATCTGTCTCATCGGAACGACATCAAGCAGAGTCCCGTTTGAAGAAGTGGACGACATGCGCGTTACCGCTGAAGAGGTGGACGTTCTCCTGCAGGAAGGAGAGAAACTCGCGCCGAGCCTGGCCTCCACACGCATCCTGAGGGCATATGCCGGTGTACGCCCTCTTGTGGCGACTGATGACGACCCTTCCGGACGCAACATCAGCCGCGGCATCGTCCTGCTTGACCACCAGACACGTGACGGGATAAACGGCTTCATAAGCATCACGGGAGGCAAGCTGATGACATACAGGCTTATGGCGGAATGGGCCACAGACCTGGTGTGCAAGAAACTGGGAATCGGCAAGCCGTGCATAACTATGTCCACTCCCCTTCCCGGCTCGGAGAACGAAAACATCGAGGAGATATCAAGAAAGACATGGACCAAGCCGGGCAATGCCCACAAGGCCACTCTCGGCAGGCACGGGGCAAGGGCTTTGGATATAGGCCTTAATGACGAATATGACGCGTCACTTGTCTGTGAGTGCGAGGAAGTGTCTGTCGGAGAAGTGAAATATGCCGTCAATGAACTGGATGTGCACAATCTCGTAGACCTGCGCAGACGTACTAGAGTCGGAATGGGAACATGCCAGGGTGAACTTTGCGCCTGCAGGGCAGCCGGGCTTCTCGCGGATTCCCACGAATGCACTGAGCGCACGAAGAACGACCTCAAGAATTTTGTGAACGAGAGGTGGAAAGGAATGTATCCTGTATGCTGGAGCGACACACTTCGTGAAAGCGAATATTCACAATGGATATATTCGGGAGTATGCGGACTCGAAGAGCCGGAACCATGTAAAGATGATAACAGATAGCAGAACAGGCCATGAAATTCGATACAGTTATAATAGGAGGAGGGCTTTCCGGTCTCCTTTGCGGAATCAGACTGCAGAAAGCGGGAAAGAAATGCGCCATAGTGTCAGCCGGACAGAGTGCAATCCATTTTTCTTCGGGTTCATTCGACCTGCTTGGCAGGCTGCCTGACGGGACAGCAGTAGAAAATCCGCTTGAGGCACTTTCAGGCTTGAATCCAGACCATCCGTACTCACTGCTCGGAAAAGAAAAAGTATGCAGATATGCGGAACAGGCCCCGCTCTTCCTTGAAAGCTGCGGTGTCCATGTCAGCGGCGAGGCGTCCAGGAACAGCTGGCGCATCACACCGACAGGAGAGAGAAAGCCGGCATGGCTCACCCTGTCAGACTTTACGCCACTGGAATCGAAAGAGCAGAAAATCGGAGAGAAGGCACTTATAGTAAACATACTCGGCTACCTGGACTTCAACACAAAATTCCTTGCAGATTCATTTGAAAGACAAGGGACAAAATGCCGCATAGTGTCGCTCAAGCTAGAAGAGATGGAGCGCCTGCGCAAGAATCCGAGCGAAATGAGGTCCACCAACATAGCCAGAGTCATGGACAGGGACGGAGTATGGGAAAAAGCCGCGGAGCAAATCAGGCAAATGCTGGAAGACGAGGATACGGTCGTGCTCCCGGCAGTGTTCGGGCTGAAGGACGGCAGCGTCCCCCAGTCACTCGGCAAGCATATCGGAGTCAAAACAGTCTTCGTCGCTACCATGCCGCCGTCAGTCCCCGGCATCAGGACACAGATGAACCTGAGGGCCGAATTTGAAAAAGCCGGAGGACGCTTTTTCCTCGGTGACACAGTGACAGACGCGAAATTCACTGCAGACGGGAACGTGGAAAGCATAGGCACTGTCAATTTCGGAGACATACGCCTTTATGCGGACAATTTCGTCCTTGCCTCCGGAAGTTTCTTCAGCAAAGGACTGATTGCCACCCCTGAGCGCATATACGAGCCTGTATTCAATATTGACCTTGACTATGCGCAGGGACGTGACAATTGGTTTGACGGCAATTTCTGGAACAGGCAGAATTATATTTCATTCGGAGCCTCCGCCAAAGACGGCATCCATGCCAGCATAAACGGAGAGACAATACCCAACCTTTATGTCATAGGCTCAATCCTGAGCGGAAGCAACACCTTGTATGAAGGCTCCGGAGGAGGAATAGCGGTCATCACGGCAATGGCAGCCGCTGACGCTATCCTGGACGGCACGGAGCATGCGGAATATGCAAAATAGGAGAATACGGACATGAACATGCAGGAAAAAAACATAAGCGCGAACAATTTTGAACAGTGCATCAAATGTACTGTTTGCACGGTATATTGTCCGGTAGTTCCGGTAAACCCTCTCTACCCCGGACCGAAGCAGGCCGGACCTGACGGGGAACGCCTGAGGCTAAAAAAAGGGATATTCTTCGATGACACGCTGAAATACTGCCTGAACTGCAAGCGTTGCGAGGTGGCATGCCCATCAGGAGTGCGCATCGGTGACATCATCCAGGCCGCGAGAATCAAATACAACCCCAAGCCGCCTAAGCTGCGCGACATGATGCTTGCCAGCACCGACCTAATGGGAAGTGTTGCCACCAAAGTTGCCCCTGCAGTCAACATGACGCTCGGACTTAAGCCTGTGAAGTCTGTTATGGACGGGCTGCTCGGCATAGACAAGCACAGGGATTTCCCGAAATACTCTTCACGGACTTTCGAAAAGTGGTACCGCAAGAATGTAAAGACCTTCCAGGACTCTTTCAACCATCATGTCAGCTTCTTCCACGGATGCTATGCCAACTACAATTATCCGCAGCTCGGCAAAGACCTCGTAAGCGTAATGAATGCTCTCGGATACGGAGTGCATCTTCTTGATAAGGAAAAATGCTGCGGTGTGGCCCTGATATCAAACGGAATGACAGACAAGGCAAGAAAGAATGCGGCCGCCAATCTTGAAAGCATACGCAAATCGGTGAATGAAAGGCAGATGCCGGTAATAGGAACATCATCCACATGCAGCTTTACTCTCAGGGACGAGTATCCGCACCTGCTCGGCATCGGCAATGATGATGTCAGGGATTACATAGAATTGGCTACGCGGTTCATCTACAGGCTTGCAGATGAGGGAAAGGTCAGATTCGTGTTCAAGAAAGACTACAAGGCCCGCATAGCCTACCACACTCCATGCCACATGGAGAAGCTCGGCTGGGGCATATTCTCGGCCGAACTGTTGAGGATGATTCCGGGAGTAGAGCTTACGGTACTCGACAGCAACTGCTGCGGAATAGCCGGAACATACGGTTTCAAAAAGGAGAACTATCAGGTGTCACAGGCCATCGGGAAACCACTTTTTGAACAGATTGCAAAGCTGAGGCCCGATTTCGTTGCATGCGACTGCGAGACATGCAAGTGGCAGATAGAAATGTCCACGGATTATGCAGTCAAAAATCCTATTTCGGTCTTGGCTGAGGCATTGGACCTTGTCGCCACTTCAGAAGCCAACAAATAGGCGCTCAGACAATATTGCAAACGATTGATGGTGAGCAAAAATTTACTTTTTGGTCACCATCAATCGTTTTTCTTTGAAAAACTGACCATTTCAATTGTACGGTGCCATGTTGCCCGGGCCGGCATCAGAGCCTTGCAGCAAGTCTCTTGCGGAGAGCCTCTGACATCGGCAGTTTGCAGTCCGCATCCGAGCGGTCAAGCCATTCAATGGCCAGGTCCACATCACCGAGCATCAGACAGGCTATGGCGATATTGTATTCGGCACATGAGCGCTTGAGCATATCTTTGGACTCAAGAAGGGAAATCCACACGTCAACCGCACCTTTCCAGTCATAGTCGCTCGCCTTGGACAAAGCATCATACCACCTCGAGCTGTCAAAATATGTCAAGACATACTGCTCACGCTTCCATTGGGGGGCAAAGGTTTCAGCGACAGCCTCGCCTGCGGCAAAGCCCTCTGCATCAAGCGCCACATAAGCCTTGCCAATCATGGCTGACGAATCGGATGCCCCGTCAGAATAGACATCAGGCCTTGCCGTGCTGCTTCCTGCGAAAGTGCGGACATTCCCGGATTTGTCCATGGCATCGAAACTGTACATCCTTATGGAGAAGGGTATGCTTCCGCTGCTGACAAAAGACGAGTCCTTTGAAACGGGAGAAGCCACACGCGTTGCTCCGGATATTGTCATCGTGCCGAGTGACACCGTGTCAAGGAGAAACACCACATCAGCCCCCGTGTCCATCAGAAGATTCACAAGCGAGTCGCGCGAAGAGTAATTGCCTCCTGCGGAGTGCATCATCCTATAAACTCCGACACTCCCCTCGCCTGAAGCATGCTCCTTTTCCACACCGGCTGCAAAGCCAGCGGCGACAGCTCCGTTGAATGCTGACGCCTTGACGTCACCGCCCTCAAGATACACAACGGAAACCTGTTTCCCGGACAGGTCGACACCGGACTTCGAAGGATAGCGCATCTCCATTTGCATAACATGCTTGGAAGGTCCGCAGGCAACTGTCATCAGACAGAGCGCGGAAAATGCCAGAAAAAGATTGTGCCTCATAAAAACAATTTCTATAATTATATTTCCACCGGTTCTGCGATAAGATCGTACTCATCGGCCCCGGTTATGCGCACACGGATGAATTCACCTATCAGAGAATAAGGATCAATGTCACCCATGAGCGAAGAGTCATGTCTTACAAGAATCTCGCCATCGACCTCCGGGCTCTCAAACTCGCTCCTGCAGACATATACTCCGTCAGAATACGCATCTACAATGACCTTTTCCTCAGTGCCCACACGCGAGGTATTGAAATCAAGGGATATTTCTCCCTGAAGGGTCATAAGCTCATCCAGACGTTCCCTCTTGACCTTGGCGGCAACATTGTCCTTGAAATTCAAGGCTCCGAAAGTCCCTTCCTCCTCGGAATACATGAACGCCCCGAGCCTCTCGAAACGCGCTTCACGGGCAAAGTCCAGAAGTTGCGCGAACTCCCTCTTGCCCTCACCCGGATGTCCAACTATCATAGTGGTACGGAGAACCACACCCGGCACTTTCTCCCTCATCTTTCGTATAAGCTCCCTTGTCCATGCCCCGTCCACATTCCTGTGCATATTGTCAAGCACCTTGTCAGCGATATGCTGGAGCGGAATGTCCATGTAGCGGCACACCTTAGGATTATTCGCCATCTGGTCGAGGACATCTTCCGGGAATGAAGCCGGATAAGAATAGTGTATGCGGAGCCACTCTATTCCCTCCACCTGTGAAAGTTTCTCCAGAAGTTCGGCAAGAGCCCTGCGGCGATAAAGGTCAAGACCGTAATATGTAGTATCCTGGGCTATTATTATCAGTTCCCTGACTCCCTTCGCGGCAAGCAGACGCGCCTCTTCCACCAGTTCCTCCATCGGGACTGACTTGTGCGCCCCGCGTATGAAAGGAATCGCGCAATATGAGCATCTGCGGTCACAGCCCTCTGAAATTTTCAGATAAGCATAATGAGATGGTGTCGTAAGATGCCTCCTCACCGGTTTCCATGATTCTGGGGCACCTCCGAGAGCATGTATCAAAGGTTCGAAATCCCTGGCTCCGAACCATGCATCCACCTCAGGTATCAGCCCGGGAAGCTCATCTGCATAACGCTGGGACAGGCAGCCGAAAACAATGACGCTGCCGGCCTCTCCCCTTTTCTTTTTTTCGACAGCCTCAAGGACAGCCTGCACTGACTCCTCCTTGGCGTCACCGATAAACCCGCAGGTATTGAGCAGAAGCATATCAACAGGAATATCCTCCCCGTCCGGAACAATCTCATAAAGATGTTCCACTGCGGAAAGGATATGTTCCGTGTCAACCCTGTTCTTAGAGCATCCCAGAGTGACAGCCTGCAATCTTTTCTTTTCAGGAAGCGCCGTCATGCCTGCTCCTGATCCTCAGTCTGAGCGGTCTCCGTCTCTTCGAAATCAAGCGAAGCGTATTTCTTGAGGCAATTGTACCACTCTACCACTTTCTTCATATGCGACACATAGAACCTGTCGCGGTCGTATGTCGGAAGGGCCTTTCCGAAAAATGCCTTCAGCTCTTCCGGAGAAGATTTTGCTGACGGTGCATCGTCCTCACCGAGCACTTCCTTCATGTTCAGGAACACCTGCTGGAGCTTAACTTCCTCCTCATCGGTATAAATCGAGATGTCAGCAAGGGAAGTAATCTTGCTGCTCATGCCGAATGAGCTTCTCTTCTTGTCTGCAAGGGATTCGACGATGGCGCCGCTCCTTGCCTGTGAAATATAAAGGAACAATCCGCTCTGGCCCGAGATGGCCAGAATTTTTGTAAGATCTGTTTTCATATCTGACATAAAGTCTTAATTGTTTAAAATATTGTCATGAACATTTTCCCCTGACACCGCCGCGAAGGCGTCATCAACTCTCTCCTGCAATTCCTGCACTGTCCCGTCATTTACAACTACAGCATCAATGCGTCCGCCGGCCGGCTTCCCGCAAAGGCTGTTCACAAGCTTCTGGCTTTCCATCCTGGCCAGGATTCTTTCCCTTGAAGAACCGTCACGCATGCAGGCCCTTTCCAGCCGCATGTCCTTCGGAGCATCTACAAACATTACCTTGTCACCGAAACCGTCAAACTGAGGTTTCTCCAGAATTGTAGCCGACTCGAATACTACCGTCCCTTCCATTTCGGAAGAAAATGCGCGGAAATCATCAAGCACGGCAGGAAAGACAAGAGCCTCGACTTTCTCCATTGCAGCAGAATCAGAAAAAATCCTCTCAGCAAGCATCTGAGGCACAAACTGTCCGTTTCCATCTCTCAGGACACATCCAAGTGCGGTCTCAATGTCAGCAAGCAGAGCAGGTTTCTCCCTATACAATGCCTTCACACGTGAATCCGCATCATAGACAGGAAGATTCCACCTCTCATGCAACATCCTGCATACCAGGGATTTTCCGCTGCCTATGCCTCCTGTCACAACCAGCACCGTCATCACATGTCCTCGATTACGCAACCTACTGCCGCCGGCTCCACATTGCTGCTTATCACTCCTTTCGGAAGCTGCAATGCCCTTACGGCGCACTTGCCGCTCAACGAACCTGCGAACTCAGAATAATCGGCCTGGAAACGCACATTCTCATACGGGTCATCCATAAGCGGAAAGACACATCTCAAGGTCACCTCCACCGATGACGGGAAAACCAGCATTTCCTTTCCGGAAGGCACATTGACAGTCTCAACCGGCACAGTCTGCCTTATTTCCACATACCTGGTCACATCCATAGAATAATGAACGTCGTCGGCAGACAGCCTGATGCCCTTGATTTTCTTGAGGCGGACAACCCCGTGCACATCCTCAGACACGTCCGAATGCTTGACCGGCTCCGTATATACGCATGTGACATTTTCAAGCTGGAAAGGCTCCCCATAGACAGTCACCGAATCCGGCGTCACGTCAAAGCTGCCGCTGCTCATATACTGGCTGCTGTAATGTACGGAGTAAACCGGCATCACAGGCACACGCTTGTGCTCAACCTCAGGAAAACGGAAAAATACCGTATCGGACAAGAAATACTCCACGGTAACTCCGTCACCATACAAGAGATGCGCATATTCATTGAGGTCATCAGAAGTGACACAATAGACATCGCCGTCATAATGCTTCATGACGGACGGTGAGAAAGTCACATCAGCAGTCCTGCCTCCGGACAGGGAGGAAGAAAGTATGGTATATCCCTTTGCCCTGCAGCGGGCAGTGATCTCCGACTTGCCGGCAGAAACGTCAGAATGGCCGTTCACATTGCAGTGCGCGACCACATTTACGCTCAGATAGCTGTTGTATTTGAGGGAAAGGTTGTGTATGAGCCACATGCTGAAAGCCAGCAGGAGAGAAAGCAGCAATACCGCCCAGTCCCTCCCGCTCAAATTCATGGATTCAAGCAGCCTATGCAGCAGTCCCTTCATCCCTGAAGTACGAGAATAAGCCTACTGCTGAGCTGTCTCCGAGAAATCCTTGACAAGGGCCTGCTTGCTCACGCGGATTTTGACATTGTTGTCAACCTCGATAAGCACAGTCTTGTCCTTGATGTCACATACGGTACCATATATGCCGCCGACAGTGACTACCTTGTCTCCCTTCTTGAGGCTGTCACGGAAATTCTGGAGTTCCTTCTGCTGCTTCCTCTGCGGGCGGATCATGAAGAACCACATCACGACAAAAATAAGGGCAAGCATTACCCACATTGTCCACTGGCTGCCCTGTGCAGGAGCTGCAGTCTGTAAAAGTGTAACTATATTCATTTCTTGTAAAAATTAGTTTGTCATCATTATGCCGCAGGGGCATGCCGCGGCTTATCCAAGGCCTAAAGCAGGCCTTTGCCCTCCTTGCGGATTGAGCCTTCGCTCACCATGCGCTGAATCAGCCTGTCAAGAAGACCGTTCACGAAAGAGCGGCTCTTCGGAGTTCCGTAGAACTTGGACAGCTCGACGTATTCATTGATTGTCACCTTGACCGGAATCGTCGGGAAGCCTTCCGCCTCTGCAAGTCCCATCGCAATAAGCACGACATCAGTAGAAAAGAGCCTGTCCTTTTCCCAGCCTGAGACTGACTCTGCCACCATACTGGAATATTTCTCGTATCCTGTAAACGAAAGGCGCAGAAGCTTTCTTACGAAAAGTTTGTCGCTCTCCACCCCGGCACCGGACATGATGTCGCTCTGATAAAGAGGATAAAGTGACCAGTGCTCCCCTTTCGAAAGGCTCTTGAATGTCTTGCAGCACCACGTAAGAGAATAGGCAAGGTCATCATTCCAATAGAGGGAGATGTCTTCGAGCGCTTTTTCAAGTTCCTCGTTGTCAACAAACTCTTCCTCAAATATCCTTGTGAACAATTTGCAGTCCTGGGCAAGCGAACGTCCCTCGGCAGCCATATATTCGGCATAATATTCCTTTGACGCGACAGAAGTCATTATCTTCTTGAGAACCACATCATACTGGCTCCATGAGAATTTCTTCTTCTCAAGCATTTTTTGGAAATCACGGTCACTGTCCAGAAGCACGGCCAAAGAGTTCTCGGCGAATTTCATATTGGGGTTGCGCTCCTCCTCGGTCGGATTGAATTTAGATTTGGCTGCCTCAATCCTCTCCTTAGCTATCTGCGTGAGAGGCGACACGATTCCGAGCATATAGATGTAAAGGTCTCTTGTTGCCTCGCAAGAAAGGTCGAGCTGTGACTCGGCCTGGGTCAGTGACATGTTTCCTGACATGACTCCCGAATAGAGGACTTTGAAGGCCTTGATTCTTAGAATTCTTCTGTTAAGCATGTTTTCAGTCAAAATTTTATGCAAAGATAAGCGCATTTTCAGAAAAATCCCTAACTTTGTAAAGATTTACTAAAAATTATAAGCTATGTATAGTGAGGATTACGACGGAGCAAATGCTCCTGAGCGTTCAGGCGAGGATGTATATTCAAAACCTGTAAGGGCCGGAAAGCGCACATATTTCTTTGACGTCAAGGCCACAAAGGGGAACGATTTCTACCTGACGATCACTGAAAGCAAGCGCAAGGTTGATTCATACGGCCATTTCGCATATGACAAGCACAAGATTTTCCTTTATAAGGAAGATTTCGAGAAATTCGCGGAAGGTCTCGAGGAAGTGATAAAGTACATCAAGGACAATTGCCTCAAGGATGAACCCCAGGAGGGCGACAAATTCACGGACGTGGATTTCGAGGAGCTTTAGGCGTATCCTGCAAGCTTGGGCGCAAGACTCTGTCTTCCAGGCCAGATAAAATACAATCGGCAATGCATTGCCGCACCGGAGGGGCTGACTAAATATTAGTAAGGTCCCTTTTTTGTTTCCGTTATTCCGCCCCATATGTACAAAGCCTGCTGCCCAACAATCATGGAGCACAAAAGTGAAGCATAGTGGAGGACAACAGCATGATACTCAGTATTTTCCTAAAACCAGAGTTCCCAGAACCGGGATATCGCATTCCAGCAAAATATTGAAGAATAACCTCCTAAACTCCACGAGATTCGCTGGTTCTATTGCTGGATTGGTTCATAATGCCACGGATGAAAAGATGCAATGGAAAATGGTTAAAATATCGGGCGATTCTTAAACCGAATTGCTTTTCGGGAGCATTCCGTAAAAATCCGGCGCTTTTTTTAAACCGTTTTTCTGACAAATGGATTGGCTTGTATAAAATGGCATTGGCTCAATAAAAAACATACCTGCCAGCCACATGTGGCATGGCCAGGAAGTGGCCTTAGACTGAGCTTAAAAATCACAATCTATTTCATAATCATCAGGTGCCCTCCATCACGTTGTCTTATCCTGAAACAGGTCACCTGATTATTGGACAATAGGCAATATTAACATTTTAACCATCAATTATTTACACACCATCAGACACTCGAATAAACGTACCCGCAACTATTATATTTAATAACCAAATCATTGCGATTTACCAAACCAATGCTCAGTTTACATTGCAGACGCACACTTGTTTTCATGACGACATATCTGATAAGGTCCGGGAGTTTCCGTCTGCAACACTCGGACACAATAAAAAACTGAAAGGCACAAACATAGCTTTGGAACAGGTCCGCATGCCTGCATCAATTTTCCAACCGGCTATTTGCGGTAGTCCTTCAGACAGTACAAGCCATCATGTCAAGGTGATATTTTCCGAAAAATTGCTAACTTTACCGGGATAATCATGAAAAGAACATGAAAAATTACGGGTTCATTCGTGCGGCAGCCGCGGTACCGGCAGTAAAAGTCGCTGACACAAAACACAATACAGCAGAAATATGCCGCCTTGCACAAGAGGCATACGACAACGGGGCATCCATCGTGGCATTCCCGGAACTTTCTGTAACAGGCTATACATGTGCAGACCTTTTCGGACAGGACATCCTTCTCAAAAAAGCGGAGGAAGGCGTCATGGAAATAATGGAATTCAGCCGCGGAAAATCCACTGCGATAATAGTAGGAGCACCCGTGCCGTTCAGAGGCAGGCTGTACAACTGCGCCATAGTGCTCCGTAACGGCAACGTAAAGGGCATAGTGCCGAAGATCTATCTGCCCACATACAACGAATTTTATGAAGCACGCTGGTTCTCGTCTGGAAGCGATTTCCTCAGCAGCGAGGTGCGCAATGACGGACGCTTCCTCAGCAACGGCAAAGACTGCATAAGGGAAGGCTTCACCGCACAGATACGCTACTGCGGCCAGAAATGCAACATTTCGCCAAACCTGCTCTTCGAAATCGGCAAGACCACTTTTGCCGTTGAAATATGCGAAGACCTCTGGGCACCGATTCCGCCGTCCTCATATCATGCCCTTGCCGGAGCCGGGATAATAGTCAACCTCTCCGCAAGCAATGAAGTGCTGATGAAAGACCAATACCGCCGCGGACTACTCTGCCAGCATTCGGCAAAGACACTTTCCGCATATATCTACAGTTCGGCAGGCTTCGGAGAATCGTCTCAGGACCTTGTATATGCGGGAGCAGCATCAATTTGGGAAAACGGATCGCTGCTTGCGTCAAACGAACGCTTCCTCACAGGCTCCTCCATGATAACCGCTGACATTGATGCTGAAAAGCTCGACATGCTCAGAAGAAAGTCAAGCAGCTTCACAGCAACTGCACCGGACGGCACCCGCACATCGTCATACGACAGGATGTACAGCAGAATCCCGCTGGGAGAGGCAGCTGATACGGATTTCGAGAAAAAGCTCCACAGACACATAGAACCTCATCCGTTCGTGCCGACAGAAGAAATAGACTACAGATGCAGGGAAATATTGTCAATGCAGGTGAGCGGACTTGCGACAAGACTTGCACACATCGGATGCCGCACTGCCGTGATAGGCATATCCGGTGGCCTGGACAGCACTCTCGCCCTGCTTGTGACCGTACTTGCGGCAGATAAGCTCGGATGGTCACGCGACAGGGTAGTCGGAGTCACGATGCCGGGATACGGAACAACATCACGCACCAGGAACAATGCCTCCGAACTTATGGATGCGCTTGGGGTAACCTCAAGGGAAATCTCAATAACGGCAGCCTGCGACCAGCATTTCAGTGACATCGGACACGACCCCGCTGTCCATGACGTGACATACGAAAATTCCCAGGCACGCGAAAGGACACAGCTTCTCATGGACATTTCAAATCAGACCTCAGGCATAGTGATAGGCACCGGAGACCTCTCCGAGCTTGCCTTAGGATGGGCCACATACAACGGAGACCACATGTCGATGTACGGAGTAAATGCAGGAGTGCCGAAAACTCTTGTGAAGAGCCTGGTGAAATGGGCTGCTGAAAACGAGTTCGCAGCCGTGAAAGACATTCTCACAGACATAATCGACACCCCGATAAGCCCGGAACTTCTTCCGGCCGATGAAAACGGGACAATCCGCCAGGTTACGGAAGACCTCGTCGGCCCATACGAGCTGCACGACTTCTTCCTCTATAATATGTTCAGGTTCGGATATTCTGCTGAAAAGATTTTCTTTCTGGCCAAGAAGGCATTTTCCGGAGAGTATAGCGATGAAACCATTGAAAAATGGCTCAGGACATTCATGAAACGTTTTTTTGCCCAGCAGTTCAAGAGGTCATGCCTGCCGGACGGGCCGAAAGTAGGTTCGGTCAGCCTTTCCCCGAGAGGAGACTGGAGAATGCCTTCAGATGCAAAAGCTACATTATGGACAGAATTCTGAAATGATTACTCTATGACTTGTTTTCCGAAAGACCCGGCAATGCTGCTGAGCTGGACAAATATGAAACTGAGGGATTTCTATCCGGACATGGAATCCCTCTGTGATGACCTGTGCATAGACCAGGATGAAATATTCGGGCTCCTGTCACAAGGCGGATACGAATATGACAGGGAACACAACAAGTTCATTTAGCCAGCCTCAGCAACATGAAGAGACTGAAAATCAACCTGCTTTGGAAGATTCTGTCCGCAATTGCGCTCGGAATCGGGTCAGGATTCGCCGCACCGGACTGGATGGCCCGTATATTCATAACTTTCAACGGCATATTCAGCCAGTTCCTCGGATTCGCCATACCCCTTATAATAGTAGGACTTGTTACACCGGCCATCGCGGACATAGGAACCAAGGCAGGCAAGATGCTCTTCATAACGGTTTTGACAGCATACCTTTCAACCATTGCGGCAGGTTTCATATCCTATTTCACAGGAGCGGCCTTTTTCCCTGGGTTCATTCTCGGTTCAGAACCTGCCAAGGCATTTGTCAATGAAGCCGAAGGGCTAACACCGTTTTTCACGGTAAGCATTCCACCGCTCATGAATGTGATGACAGCGCTTGTGCTCTCTTTCACCCTCGGTCTCGGACTTGCAGCCCTCGGGGAAAGCACTCTCAAGAATGCCGTGCGTGATTTCGGCGAAGTAGTGACCAAAATGATAAACACAGCCGTCATTCCGCTGTTGCCGCTGTATATTTTCGGCATATTCATGGACATTACGATAGCCGGTCAGGTGTTTCCCATAATAAAAGTCTTCATAAAAATCATCGGGATAATATTTGTTCTGCACATAGGGATACTTCTGCTGCAATTCTCCACAGCGGGAGCCTTGGCCCGAAAGAATCCATTGAAGCTGCTGTGGAACATGATTCCGGCATATATGACAGCCTTAGGAACGCAGTCATCCGCAGCAACAATTCCTGTAATACTGGCCCAGACGCGCAAGAACGGAGTTTCGGAAGACGTGGCAGGCTTCGTGATACCCCTCTGTTCAACCATACACATGTCAGGAAGCATGCTGAAGATAGTGGCATGTGCCCTGGCGCTCATGATAGCCGACGGAATGCCATACGGACTTAAGATGTTCGCCGGATTCATATGCATGCTCGCCATAACCATGATTGCAGCCCCCGGAGTCCCCGGAGGAGCGATAATGGCTGCGCTCGGCCTTTTAGGCAGCATCCTGAACTTCAATGAAGAGATGCAGGCCCTGATGATTACATTATATATCGCCATGGACAGCTTCGGGACAGCCTGCAATGTAACTGGAGACGGAGCGATAGCCATTGCCATAGACCGCATTACAAGACGCGGAGGCAAATCCGCCTGAAACCGGTTGCAGACATCTCCAGGCCACATTTCCTACATCCATTCATCATAGCATGGCCCGGCGGATTTTGACGGCACCGGAAAAAATCGTAACTTGCGCCTCTGAAACTCTAAACCTGAAGACATGACTCCTGAAACAATTGCTCAGATTGACGCGATAAACGTCAACATGAACGAGACGGGAATGAACATCATAAACATTGTTCTTGCATTCGTGATGTTCGGCGTGGCGCTCGGCATCAAGCCTGCAACCTTCATCAGCATACTGCAAAAGCCGAAATCCATCATCATCGGGATAATCTGCCAGCTGGTGCTGCTTCCCTGCCTCACGCTCCTTCTGGCAATTGCGATGAACGGGATGATTTCACCGATGATAGCCCTCGGAATGCTCCTTGTGGCATCCTGTCCCGGAGGCAACATTTCGAATTTCATCACTTCCCTATCCAAAGGAAATACCGAGCTGTCCGTGTCGCTGACGGCATTCAACACCGCAGCCTGCATTTTCACGACACCGATGAACTTTGCGTTCTGGGGCGGCCTGTACCTCAAGTTCGCTGAAAAGAGCTTCATACTTCCGGAATTGTCAATACCTTTCTGGGAAATCTTCAAGACAATAGTCATCCTGCTGGGAATACCTCTTGTCCTGGGAATCCTGTGCAGGCAATATCTTCCGAAAATCGCAGTGAAGCTCCAGAAGCCGATGCAGTATCTGTCCGTGGCCTTTTTCATAGTCATGGTAATCCTGACTTTCAGCAACAACATCGACGCATTCCTCAAATGCATCAGATACATATTCCTCATCGTCCTGACACATAACCTGCTGGCCTTGGGAATAGGATATCTTGCAGGAACTGCATTCCGCCTGCCGTTCAAAGACAGGAGAACTATTACAATCGAGACCGGAATACAGAACTCCGGACTGGGACTCGTGCTACTGTTCAATCCTGCCATATTCGGTCCCGAATGGGCTTCGAACGGAGGAATGGTCGTGATTACCGCATGGTGGGGCGTGTGGCACATAATCTCAGGACTCACGCTCGCATACAGCTGGAGACTGTTCGGCAGAAAAGAAAACAAAGAATAATGAAAGCAATATATGAAAAGGACGGCCTGTACAGTTCGCTCAGGCCCGTTGTTGACTGGTGCTGCAGGCACAGCTACCGCAGATTTGAAATGCATGGTGAAGAGAATCTCCCGGAAGACGGGGCTCTGATTCTTGCACCGAACCATACCAACACTCTTATGGACGCCCTTGTAATGTTGCGCGCACACAAGGGCCCGACAGTATTCGGTGCGCGGGCGGACATATTCAAAAAGCCGGCAATCGCCAGAATAATGCATTTTTTGCGTATTCTTCCGATGGTGCGCCAAAGGGACGGACTTCGCAATGTGCTCAAGAACCATGAGAACACGGAAACCATAGTCAGCACACTCGAACACGGAGTGCGCTTCTGCATATTCCCTGAGGGCAAGCACAGGACCATGCACTCCCTGCTGCCGCTCGGCAAAGGCGTTCTCCGTGCAGCTTTGGCCGCAAACGCCAAGTTCGGACACGTCAAGCCGGTATATATCGTTCCGGTGGGAATAGAATACGGAGACTGGTTCAGGTACCGCAGCACATGCATGATAACATACGGAGAGCCTATAAATGTGACCCAGTTCGTCAAGGAGTTTGACGTGCAGAACGAGGCACAGGTTTTCGAGCCTCTCAAGAAAGAGCTGACGTCAAGGATGTCGGGGCTCATAACATACATCAGCGATGATAAGAATTATGACGGCAAATGGGCACTTGTACGCATACTCTCCTGCCCTCAGCGCACAAGAAGCCTTTACGGCAGGATGGCTCTCAACAAAGGCATTATTTCCCGAATTGAAAATGCATGCAGACAGCATCCTGAAGAAATGGCCGTACTTCTCTGCCAAGCCGGGAGATTCAGCACGGAAATGAAACGGAAAAAGCTTTCACACTGGTCTGCCGGCAAGAAGAATCCGGCCGGAAATGCACTCCTGAAAGGTCTGGCTGCATTTGCAATGCTACCCTATTTCATATTCTGCGCCATTGCAAGCCTTCCGCTGTGGGCCACATTCATGGCTCTGAAGAAAAAGCTGAAGGACAAGGCTTTCCGCAATACGGCAGGATTCGGTGTCAAGCTCGCAATGGGCCCGATTGTCTTCGCCCTATGGGCCGTACTCGCCTTCTGCCTATTGGAATGGCCTCTCGCCCTCGCACTGTCTGTCCTGACCATACCGTCATACAGCTTTTTCCATGATTATATCGAGTTCATGCGCAGATGGATATCAGACCTGCGCTTTATGTCAGACCGGAAACTGAAAGAAGAGTACTGCAGGATATGCTCACGCGCAGAAGAGCTGCTCGGCATCACGCGATAGCGCATAATTCAAAAAAGATTTCAGAAACATCATCCCGACTTGCCATGAAACAGGAGACAAGAAAATTATTTTGCGGAGTGATTGCGGCAATAATGGCCTCATATTTTCCGGCATTTGCAAACATGAACCCAGCTGCCACAGGCATGTGCGGCAAAACGGAGGAAACTTCAAAAGAAAGCGGCAAGCCGGCCAAGAAACACAAGAAAGAAGTCAAATACAACGAGGCAGGTGAAATAATAAAGACCGGAGTGAACTTCGGTCCGCTTCCGGTAGTGGCCTTCGACGCCGACCGCGGCTTCCAGTTCGGAGCGCTTCTGAACATGTATGTGTTCGGTGACGGCAGCACCTACCCGAACCCTAAGTCATCATGGTACATCGAAGCATCCGCATACACAAAGGAAAGTACAATCGGTAGCTATAAGTTTGTGGTCAACTATGACAACAAGACCCTTATCCCCGGGGTCAGGATGTCCATATGCACGGGATACTATAAAGACGCCGCCCTTGATTTCTATGGCTTCAACGGATTCAGGAGCAATTATGACATGGGACTCATAAAGGACAGTTTCGAATTCGACGACCAGAAGCTCCAGACGAAATTCGACACCAAAGGCAAGATGCCCAAAGGATTCTACCGTTTCGGACGCGATCTGGTAAAGGCAAAGATAGACTTTACTGGGCAGATTCTCAAGAATTTCTTTTGGGAGGCAGGATACAATTTCTCATGGATAAAAGCACAGGACTACATAACAAACGGATATACCGTGATGAATGGCAACTCCCTATTCGGCCTTTACAAAGACTGGGGGATAATTCCCGAAGAAGAGGCCGACGGAGGCATCATTTCTTCACTGCGCCTCGGACTGATGTATGACAGCCGCAATATAGAGAACAATCCCACCAAAGGCATATGGGCGGAGGCACATGTGGTCGGAGCACCTAAATGGCTTGGCACGACGCACGGGCACTACAAATTCTGCGGAACATTCAGGCACTATGTACCGTTAGGAACAGAAAAGCTGATTTTCGCATACAGGCTTGCATATCAGGGATTTTTCAGCAATGCTCCATGGTATGCCCTGCCGTTCTACACGACAATGGGACCGAATGCCGATTATGACGGAGTAGGCGGTTACCGCACAGTCAGAGGCCTGATGCTCAACAGGGTACAGGGACTCCACACCGGGTTCTACAATGCCGAGTTCAGGTGGAGATTCATTGATTTCAAGCTATGGAAGCAGAATATCGCGTTCGCGGTGAGCGCTTTCTGCGACGGAGCACATGTTTTCAAAGACTATGACATGACTCTCTCCGATGAGCGCAGGGAGCAGCTTGGAGCAGCCGCCCCGGAAAAGGTTGAGATGTACAACAAATTCGTGCTTGACAGGAAAGACGGTTTCCATGGTTCTGCGGGAGCCGGTCTCCGCTTTATCATGAACCAGAATTTCATCGTAGCCTTCGAGTATGCCCGCTGCTTCAACAAACAGGACGGCAACGGAGCTTTCTACATCAACACCGGCTTCCTTTTCTGAGACGGAACACCAAAACGGACAACCCCAAATACAAATAGATACGATTATGGACCAGATGACAAAAAAGTATGTGGACGGCTTCATGGCCGACCTCATGGGCCGGAATCCCGGCGAGAAGGAATTTCACCAGGCCGTACGAGAAGTGCTTGAGAGTGTAGCTCCATACATCATGGAGCATCCCTACCTCTTGGACCAGAAGATTCTTGAGAGAATCGTGGAGCCGGAGCGCATTATCATTTTCCGTGTGCCGTGGGCAGATGACGAGGGTGAAATTCATGTAAACAGGGGCTACAGGGTGCAGTGCAGCAGTGCAATCGGCCCGTACAAGGGAGGAATACGCTTTCATCCGAGCGTAAACCTCAGCATCATGAAGTTCCTTGCATTCGAACAGACATTCAAGAACAGCCTCACTACCCTCCCGATGGGAGCTGCCAAGGGAGGCTCAGACTTCAACCCGAAGGGCAAGTCGGACAATGAGGTGATGCGCTTCTGCCAGAGCTTCATGACAGAGCTGCACAGGCACATTGGAGCTGACACGGACGTGCCTGCCGGAGACATCGGAGTCGGCGGACGTGAGATCGGCTACATGTTCGGGCAATACAAAAGGCTCCGTGACGAATTTACCGGAGTCCTCACAGGAAAAGGACTTGCATGGGGCGGAAGCCCGCTCAGGCCTGAAGCGACCGGTTACGGGACATGCTACTTCGCAAGCGCAATGCTCAGCACGAGGGGCGACAGCTTCAGCGGAAAGACCGTGGCCATATCAGGCTCCGGAAACGTGGCGCAGTTCGCCGCACAGAAAGCGCTTCAGCTCGGCGCAAAGGTAGTCACAATGTCAGACTCCAACGGCTACATATACGACCCAGACGGAATAGATGAGGAAAAGCTTGAATACATTATGCAACTGAAAAACATATTCCGCGGACGCATCAGGGAATATGCGGAAAAATATCCTTCAGCGACATATTATCCTGAAGAGCGTCCTTGGAGCGTAAAATGCGACATTGCCCTCCCGTGCGCGACACAGAACGAGCTTGACGGCAATCAGGCGCGCACCCTCGTGGCAAACGGCTGCATATGCGTGGCGGAAGGAGCCAACATGCCTTGCACGCCGGAAGCCATAGAAGTATTCCAGCAGGCCAAGCTGCTCTATTCGCCGGGCAAGGCTTCAAATGCTGGTGGAGTAGCAACTTCCGGACTGGAGATGACGCAGAATTCCATGAGGCTGAAATGGACAAGGGAAGAGGTTGACGGACATCTCAAGAGAATCATGACGGACATTCATGAGGCCTGCGTGAAATATGGAACTGAGAAAGACGGTTATGTGAACTATGTAAAGGGAGCGAACATTGCCGGGTTCATCAAAGTGGCAGAAGCCATGATGTCGCAGGGACTCGTCTGATTCCAAGGCTTGAAATGCGCTTGATGCTATCTAAGCAGTGATTTCTGCAGTTATTTCGAAAGAAAGCAATTGCGTTCAGCAAAAAAAGCCGTAAATTAGCAGGCTGTTTTGACACACCAGATGTCATACAGCCTGTTTTTGTAATCCTTTAGAACAACTGGAAAGATGCATATAGGAATCGCCGGCAACATCGGCTGCGGAAAGACTACTTTGACAAGAATGCTCGCGGAGCACTACGGATGGACACCCAAGTTTGAGGCTGTCACCTACAATCCGTATCTTGAGGACTACTACAAGGACATACAAAGATGGTCATTCAATCTTGAGACCTACTTTCTGACACAGCGCTTCAAGGATGTGCTGGAAATAGCGAAATCGGACAATGTAATCATACAGGACAGGACAATATTTGAGGGCGTGCATATCTTCGTGGCCAACAACAAGGCCATGGGAAACCTCTCGGACCGGGATTTCGACACATACATGGACCTTTTCCAGCTGATGATGTCGCTGGTAAAGGCGCCGGACCTTCTTATTTATCTCAAATCATCAATACCTACGCTCGTATCACAGATACAGAAGCGCGGACGCGAATACGAGAAAGGCATCAGCATAGAATACCTTACCAACCTCAATGAGCGCTACGACAAATGGATTGCGGAATATCCGGGCCAGGTACTTACAATTGAGGCTGACGACCTGGACTTCGAGCACCGTCCGGAAGACTTTTCAATGATTACCGACAAGATTGACGCCCAGCTCTACGGACTTTTCTAACAGAGCATCTCCGAAAGTTTCTCATAATATCTTTTGGAAACCGGAATGTCCATCAGGTCAGCCGCATCAAGTTCGGCATATATTACTCCCTCCTTGTCCTTTCTCAGTACCTTGACATGTGATGGATTTATATAATATGACCTATGGCATCTCACAAGGCCATGCGCAAGGCACAGTTCATCCACAGACTTCATGGAATTGCGCAAGACATAACTCCTTACCTTTCCCCCGTCAGTATAGAATATATTGATGTAATTCTCTTCCGCACCTATATATAATACAGTCCCGGCCGTCACAACCAGCTTAAGGTTATGGTTTATGTCATAGAAACGCATTCGCCTGATGCTCTCATCCGGTTCATGGGCACGCTTGCTGTAATCATAGACCCTGACGGAAAGCGCAATTATGGAATACGGTATGACCAAGGTCAGGAATATGTACTGGAACGAGACGGTTAACGTATCGAAATAAGGTACCGGCTTATTCAGCACAAGCCACAGGTACATGGCCACGAAAAATGTCATGAAAATCATCTCCGACAAACACCAGAACATATAAAGAGTGTAGTTCAGCTTCAACGGCAGATAGTAATACAGAAGCCTGAGCAGGACCGTACAGGCCAGGATGATGCAGGACATGATGGTCACATGCACGCCTACCCACTCGCCGCCCAGGAAATCGCTCATCGAATACGGGCGGTAAACAAGTATGAATGCAAAGAAGAAGAGAGGCAGGGCTATCATGTGCAGGAGCTGCGGCATAAAGCGTCTGTAAAGTCTCGGAATCTGGCTCATTTTTGTCACTTTTTAAGTGTGACAAAATTAGCAAATATATTTTTTAGTCACAAATAATTGATTTTAGTCACAAAAACTCCCCTAAAATCACATTTTAGTCACACAAGTCACATTTACTTCCACGCCTCGCTTGCTTAAGCTAATTTTGCATTCAGAAAGATTACAGATTAATATACCTGTTTCTAAGTTAAAGTACATCATTACACAAGGCTGCCGTGAGGTAGCCTTGTGCAGTTTAAGGGCGCCGGACCAAAACGCCCCGGCGCCCGATGCAAATAAAAGTGAAGTATAGTGAGCTCCGGAGTATGGTCTGCAGAACCACTTCCGAAGACGTGAAAGCTGTTATCTTATCTTGACATGCTCAACAGGCTGCACCATAGTCTGATCCAAAGGGCTTGACTGATATTTAATTCTTCCGAAATCAATGTCCATAAGATTGATGCACCTTATGTTGCTGTTCCATGCAGTCCTGTAATAAAGTTTCATTGCAGTCTGGTCAGTCACTGAAGTGAACTGTGTCGCGCTCGGAAGATTGTCGTGATTCTCGCTTGAGGAACGCTGCATTCCGATAGGTATGTCAAAATTGTTCAGGATATGGAAAGCCTGCAGCACTGTCTCAAAACCGGTGTTCCACATAGGTGCAGTGGTCTGGAAGAAAGCGGCACGGACAAATCGTGAAGGCGGAGTGAAGTCACCTGGAAGCCCTATCATTCCGCTTCCTCCGCCGATTGCACGAAGTTTTACGCCAGGCTTGATTTCATGGTCAGGCACCGCGCCTCTCACAAGATTCACATAATTGTTTAGATTGGTCATGTGCCACGGAAACTCCGGAGAGTTGGTAAGCACGCCAAGCTCATTTTCATAAAAGCAAGGCTTTCCGTCAACGACTTCAAGCACTACCATCCTTCCTCCCGGCTCGGAAATCCTCCAATGTACGGCGCCGATTCTGTGGTCCAATGTCACAAGGTCAATGCCCTTGAGCGCCTCCTTAACCTGGTCTATTGAAGAGAACTGTGACAACACCCAGGAAACAAACTGCATGTCACAAAGGGTCTTGCACTTGTTGGACGGCCTATAAGGGGCGTATTCCCCATACTGCGGAAAGAAAAACAGTCCGGCGGAAAGTCCCGCCTCATTCATACCCTCCACCACAAACGGCTCATACTCCGTATATATGCCGACATAGCCATAGACGGAAGTATATTTCATCCCGTCCGAACCGGAAGGCGTGAAAGACTGATGGGCATGTCCGCGCGGCGCCACGACATAGCCGCACTGCATGGATGATGCCGACCATTCTACGGTCCTAGCCACTACCCTGCTGCCGTCCTTTGCAGAAAGGGAGATGCCCGTGCAGGCCTCAGAATCAGCAGCCGCGAACAACCCTGCAGCTGCAACAAACATAAATGCAATCAAACGTTTCATATACTAATAATTAATGTAATCCATTCATCGCCCCGGCGGCATTTCCGCCCGCTATCCTCCCCGTTTCCGCAATATTCACAAAGGCGCTGACGGCATATAGCAATGTCCAGGCCAAAGAACACAATCACATCATACCACGCATATTACTTGCACCGATTCAGACATATTCAGCAGAATCTTTCTCCTTTTAAGAAGCTGCAAAAAACAGAATGCAGAAAGCATCAGCCCTGCAGCACAATGAATCAGTCCGGCCTCCGACACGGCTCCTGACACAGGCATCAGCAGCACCAGCCCCATGAGGGCAACTGATGCAAACAAGAGATGGTTGCACGGCTCTTTTTCTGAGAAATCAGCTTATCACTTGCCCCGAAAATTCATCCGGGCTTATAAACATAATGAAAAATCCGAATTTACGGCAGGCCACTATGGAAACGGCCTGAGACTCCTCTGCATGACAACGCTCCACTGCATATGGTCAGATGACTGCAATTGGGCTTCGTGGGCCACAGACCTTGGCAGATATTCCTATTTCAGCGGAAAACTCAGGCACAAATTCACAAGGCTCAGCGAGAAGACAATCATGCTCGCAAAAAGTACAATCCGGAGGATATCTTTATGGAAAAGGAGCCGAATGAGATGATGGACAGCTATCTGGGAACACCAGGGAAAGCAATGACCTGAAAATCCATCTCAGAGAAATGACGGTGTGGACTGGCAGCCAAAACAAATCCGGAGAGGTTTCAAGCAAATTATAAGCAAAAAGCAGCGGAACCGGCCAGTTGACAGGCAGATTCCGCTGTTGATTCATTTATGTCAGGATCCCTACTTCACGAACTGAGAACGCAGAACCTCTATCTTTGCATCTGCGTCAGAGCCCTTGGCACCGAAATAGAACTTGATCTTAGGCTCAGTACCTGAAGGACGCACGGAAACCACGTCACCGGCCTCATTGAAGAACTGCAGCACATTGGACTTAGGAAGCCCGGTCTCCTCCGGCTTGTTATAATCAACAACCTTAACCACAGGAGAGCCTGCCATCTCCTTAGGAGGATTCGCCCTGTAGTCGCTCATAATCTGCGCGATTTCCTCGACTCCTGCCTTGCCCTTGCGCACAAGAGAAGTAAGAGACTCCTTATAGTACCCGAACTCGGCATAGATGTCCTGAAGGAGCTGGTACAAGGTCTTTCCCTGCTCAGCTGCCCATGCGGCGCACTCAGCAACCATTGCACATGAGATAGGAGCATCCTTGTCGCGCACGAACTCACCGACATTGAAGCCATAGCTCTCTTCGCCTCCGCAGATGAACTCGCCCTTGCCCTCGTTCTTCTTCACGACATCAGCAATGAACTTGAAACCTGTGAGTACATTGAACACTTTAACCCCGTATTTCTCGGCGATGGCACGGATAAGTTCAGTCGTCACGATTGTCTTTACCACATACTTGGTGCTGTCAAGCTTTCCAAGCTCAGACCAGCGGCGAAGAATATAATAAGTAAGGATTGAAGCAGTCTGGTTGCCGTTCAGAAGAACCATCTTGCCGTCATTGTCACGCACAGCGATTCCAAGGCGGTCTGCATCAGGGTCTGTAGCCATCACGATGTCCGCTCCCTCGCGGTCCGCAACCTCCACAGCCATCGCAAGTGCCCCCGGCTCCTCCGGATTCGGAGACATTACCGTAGGGAAATTGCCATCCACCACATCCTGCTCCGGAACATGATATATTTTCTCGAAACCGAGCCTTCCGAGGAACTCCGGAACGATATGCACTCCTGAGCCATGGATAGGGGTATAAACAATTTTTATGTCCTTGTGCCTTTCACGGGCCTCAGGAGAAAGCATCAGGGACGACACGGCATTCAGATAAGCATCGTCCATCTCATGGCTCATGTATTCGATTGATGCGGCATCTTCACCAGGAACGAATTTGACCATCGAAGGGTCCGTAATCTTGTTTACCTCGGCAACGATGTCCTTGTCGACAGGAGATATGACCTGTGCTCCGTCAGACCAGAACACTTTGTATCCGTTATATTCCTTCGGGTTGTGTGAAGCTGTAATCATGATGCCGGCAGTGGCTTTCTTTGTCCTCACGGAGTAGCTCATCAGGGCAATCGGATGAAGAATGTCAAAAATGAACACCTTGATTCCGTTTGCGGCAAGAACATCGGCAGTGATTTTTGCAAAAGCCTCACTATTGTTGCGGCTGTCGAAAGAGATACACACAGACAATTCTCCCGTACAGTTGGCCTTCATGTAGTTGGCAAGGCCCTGGGTAGCCATTCCCACAGTGTATTTGTTCATGCGGTTCGTGCCGACTCCCATTACTCCGCGGAGTCCGCCCGTACCGAACTCGAGGTTCCTGTAGAAAGCGTCTTCAAGACCTGCCGGGTCGCTCTCCCGGAGCTGGCGGATCTGGTCTTTGGTCTGCTCGTCAAAATTGCCGTCCAACCAGCTCTGGACAACTTCTCTGAAATCTTTTTCCATACTTAACTTATCAGTTTTAATTGTTATCGGATAGTCCTGTTGTCTGAAGCCGGATGAACCATGCCTGGCATGTCAAACGGCTTCTTTGAAGCAACTCCGGGCCCTGCCGGGACCATTTCATATTCCGGACAGACAGCCGTCGCTTTTTCTAAGCAAATGTACTTAATTTTACCGGATAAAAAATGTATTTTTGCCGTCAGATTCAAGAAATATGGAAAAACTTACGGATTTTGTCTCCAATCACATGAACGATGATACTGCAAGGCTCATACTCGACAGGTCAAAGTGGCCCGGAATCGACATTGAACTTGCAGTGAACTGCATTGAAAGCCGCAGAAAACTACGCGGAAAAGTGCAGGAGTGGCATGAAAATCCAGGCCTCATATTTCCGGCCAAACTTTCGGCAGAACAATGCAGCAGCAGCTCCACAGCCACATATAAAGCGTCAATCGCATCCGATATCATAAACTCCTCATGCGCAGTCGGCGCACATGACAATCATGGTATGAAAACCGGCTGGAAGCTCGCAGACCTCACCGGAGGCCTCGGAGTGGACTCATGGTTCTTCTCAAAAGTCGCCGGAAATGTTCTGTACTGCGAGATGAAGAGAGAATTGTGCATGGCAGCCAGGCACAATTTCAGCATGCTCGGCACGGAAAACATAACCGTAACCCATTGTGCTGTAACACCATCCTCCTGCCTTCCCGCCGACAGGGATGCAGAGGCAACATCAAAGAGTCCTGCAGAAATACTGGAGACATTCCGCCCGGACATAATCTATATGGACCCGGCAAGACGCACCGGAAGCGGCAAGAAAGTGTTCCTGCTCGAAGACTGCACCCCGGACGTGCTCACGCTCACAGACGAATTGTTCATCCAGGCAAGGCACATCCTGCTGAAGCTCTCCCCGATGGCGGACATAACCATGACAGCCGCACGTCTCGGAGCCACCTGCAGGGAGATACATACAGTATCATACGGCGGAGAATGCAAGGAACTGCTGATATGGCTTGACAGGGAATGGAGCGGAGGCTACAGCATCACAGCCTGCGAACTGCACGGAAACAGCAAGGGCACATTCACATTCCGTCCTGAGGAAGAAAAGAATGCAGTCCCGGCAATAGCTCCAAAGCATGACTTTGAGAATCCCGGCAACAATCTCCTGCTGTTCGAACCAGGCAAGGCCCTGATGAAGTCCGGCGCATTCAACCTCATGTCGGAAAGGCTCGGCCTACGGAAGTTCGGAAGGTCAACACATTATTATATTATGGATGCTTCCTCCTTTGGGCATTCAGACAAGTTTGAGAATCTCGGAAGATTGGGAAAGTTTTTCCGCATAATAAACTGCCGGCCACTTGACAAGAGGTCGATCAAAGAAGCCGGTGCATCATTTCCCGATGCGGATGTAACTGCACGAAACATTCCAATGGACACGGAAGCTCTGCGCAAAAAGCTGTCAGCCTGTGCTCCAAAAACAACCGCGTCCTCCAAATGTCAGAATAATGATTCCGGAAAAACACAGGAGCCGGTCACCGTACAGGACAGATCATTGAACTGTAAAACGGATGGCATCCATATATTCGGCCTGAAATCCGACACGGCCGGCAATCTGCTCCTTGTCACTTCCCGCACCATCATCAGGCATACATGAGCCCGCACCAAGACGCGGCCTCAACGGCATCGAAGGAAAAACCGCAACAGACCATCTATTGCAACATCACTAAACAACGGGTATGTTCAACCGCATACCTGTCAGTTCATATATAATTGAGCATCATGATATTGCATTTTCACACAGAGAAAACTGACAAAACCCCCGAAAGCTTCTGACAACCTTCGGGGGTGGTATAATTTTTATCTGACATTCTAAGTTAATGTCAAGTCCGCTGACCTTGTTTCAATCTGATTTGAAATCCAAAATTCAATAAAGGATGTCATAAAGAATCCCGATGCGGCAGCCCTTCAATTACGCCTGATGAGCCGGACGCAAGAGGTCCAGAACAACCTTGACCGGATTGAAAGTCTCAAGAGGCACTTCCACGAAAAGCGTGTTCCAGTTGCTCATGGCACCGTTCCACAAGCCCGGCAGCTCAAGCGCCTTCAGCTCGCGGCCCTGGTAGCTCTTGGAGCTGATGAAACCGGCATCCGGGTCAACGAAACGCAGCAGGTCGAAACTCCGGCCCTTGTAGTCATGCAGACAGCACACTATATCAACCGGATTGAAATGCGTAGCAGAAGCCAAGGCCTCACGGGCATGTTCGTCAGCCATATTTATCTGCACGCTCTCAAGAACCTGAAGCGATGTCGAGCCGTCCTTCTCCGCAATGATGAAAGGTCCGCCTCCCGGTTCTCCCTGGTTCTTGACCATTCCGCACACGCGTATCGGCCTGTCAAGCTTGGCACGCAGAGCCTCTACACGGCCTCTGCAGTCCGAAGCTGCCGGCATCTTTATGCAAAGCTCCTTATCGAGGAACTCCTCAATATCATCACAAAGGGAAACGCACGCCTCGCTCTGATAAATGTCCTCATCACCAAGCCCGGTATGCGCAGGCACTGACAAACCAAATCCCATGGAAATATTGGCATTTGTCACAATGTCAAGCTCATTAAGATACCCGTGAATCTTGTCACGAAGTTCAAGCGCACGGCCAAGAAGCACCTTTTTCCATTTTGCGGTTTCAGGAAGAAGCCTCTCTGCAGCGACATTATCTATATTCTTGATTGACACCACTTCATCCTTGATATTGTTCAGGTTATGGATAAGCGCTCCATGACCTGCAGGACGGAACAGCAGGGAATCATCCTCTGCACGGAAAGGACGGTTCTCGATATCAACCGCGACCGTATCAGTGGCCTTGTCCTGGAATGTGAACGAGATGTCATATTTAACACCATACCTCTTCTCATACTCATCCTTGACGGCAGCATAGGCCTCCTCAAAAAGATGCCGATGCTCAGGAGATATAGTAACCACAAGATTCGCAGTACCGTCCGCATTCCTCATATAATCCTGTGCTTCAACAAGATGCTCGGCAAACGCAGTGCGTATCTCCCCATCCGCATATTTATGGAACTTCAGCACTCCCTTTGGCTTGCTTCCATATCCCAGCCCCTCGTCAGTAAGAGTACGGGAAAGAACGCTCTTCTGATACTCCGCACATGCGCAAGGCCCGTCCGGAAAAAGCTCCGGGTCATAGAATGCAAAAGAACGTATAGCCGCCACAAATCTTGCAGCAGGAGAATCACCCGGAAGTTCCTTGCCGGCATTCAGTGCGTCAAGCCCGCCGAACAGGTCCTTGAACATTCTCGAAGCAGCTCCTGAAGCGGGAACAAACTTGCATTTTCCGTCAATGGAAGCCTCATCATAATACTTTACGGCAGCCTCCGCCCCAGCTTCATCAAGCACTTCTATCCCCCTTTGCGGAGTTGCCGGAGCTACAATCTTCAGCCATGGAAACCCTTTCTTGAAGCGTTCAACCTGCTCTTCTACAGTCTTGACAGACGCGCCTCTGCGCTCTATCTGCACAATGTCTTCTTTTCTAAACATCTGGTTATCAATTTATGTTGGTTATCAATTCATGCCGGCCTGTCCGTACGGGTGAGCCCCCGAAACTCCGTCCACACCGTTCAGCCGGTGCATTCTCCCTGGCCGATTATGCAGTCAGTCTATAAAAATCTCCCGCCTGTACTGGTAATCCGAGCGTATCTTCTCGAATTTGTCCGGCTCCATACGGAAACGGAAATCATCTGTAAATATAGGATAATTATACTGGAACACAGCAGCAATCTCACCCTGGTTCTTACCTCTGAGGTCAAGCTGCACAGGCTCATGCCCCACCATATCAGTCTGCGGAAAGAAATCGAACAACGGCTCTATCCCGAAACGCCTTGCTACAGCCTGCACAGTGGCAGCCGTACCGTTCTGCTTTCCCTGGAAAGAATATCCAGCTATATGCGGAGTGGCGATATCAACCATATCAATAAGTTCCTCATCAACATCAGGCTCATTGCACCATGTGTCGATTATCACCCCTCCCAGCTTCGGCATAGCCTCCTTCAAGGCATCCTCCATCACAACTTCACCGCGTGACGCGTTTATGAATATGCAGCCCGGTCTCATCTGAGTGAAGAACTCCCCGTCAGCCATGCCGCGTGTAATATCGTCCAACGGCACATGCATAGTCACAATCTGCGAATTGGCAAGAAGATGCTCCAGGGTGCAGAAGCCATCAGGACCTTCTTCGGCGGCGCGTGGAGGATCGCACCTGAGCACATTGAAACCGAGATATCCGGCCATCTCCTCCACCTTGCTGCCCACATGCCCTACGCCGATTATACCGAAAGTGCATCCGTCAAGCTTTATGGCCTTCCTTGCAGCGACCCCGTAAAGCGCGGAAAAGACATACTGCATCACGCCACCGGCATTGCAGCCCTCTGCATTATGCACAAAAATACCCTTTCTCCTGCAATAGTCAAGGTCTATATGGTCAAGCCCGATTGTAGCCGTGGCTATCATTTTTACATTCGTCCCTTCAAGCAATTCCTCGCCGCACCTTGTCCTCGTCCTTATGACAAGCACGTCCGCATCAACGACATCTTCACGTGAAATCTGCCGTCCGTTAAGATACACCACCTCCGCATAAGGCTCAAACACCCCCTGGAGGAAAGGCACGTCACTGTCTGCAACAATTTTCATTATCTTAAAATCAAATTTCTGACAATAGGTCCGTCCCATTCGCGCACAAAAAGAGCATCATTCTGCAGATGCTCATTCAAGCTCCGGATGAGAGCTTCCCTCTGAAAATACAACTGGTTTCTCACGACAGAGGAACTTATGGTACAATAAAGGACTCCCCTGTCAAAATTAACTGAAAGAGTATATCTTGACGCTCCCGAGACCACATTCCACGCCTCATTCACCCTCCGTCCGTTCACTCCGGAAGAAAGCTTCATCTCCTTGATGAACTCCTTCACAAGTTCCTGCATGCCGACCGCCTCCTTGCGGCGCATCCTGTTTGATCTTCCGTCGTAAGCCATGGTCACTGCCTTGTAAATGTTCCCTTTGATGTCTCGAAATACGCACGGTCCTGCGTAAGCCCATCCACGATTCCAGACATGCGGACCTTGTTGCTGTCCGTTATGAATATCTGGCCGAAATCCTGGCCGGACACCATGCCGAGCAGGTTGGATATGCGCCCCATGTCAAGCTTGTCGAAAACGTCATCAAGAAGCAGAAGCGGGGCAAAGCCGTAATTCCTCTTCATTATCTCATACTGGGCAAACTTCAGGGAAACAAGAAAAGACTTCTGCTGCCCCTGGGAGCCATGCCTCCTTATCGGCCAGCCGTCCATTGAAAAAGCGAAGTCATCACGATGTATTCCAGACGTGGTATGCCTCAGTACCCGGTCTTTCTCATATGATTCTGCAAGAAGAGTATCCAATGAAGCCCTCGAAAGCTCCGACTCATACTCTATCGATACCTTCTCCGAATCACCTGAAAGCATGCCGTAAAACTCCGACACCACAGGATTAAGATCTGCGACAAATTTCTTCCTCGCCTGATATATAGGAGCGGCAAGAGCCGACATCCTCATGTCAATCACCTCCAGCAAAGCCCTGTCAGCATTCATGTCCTTAAGCATCCTGTTTCTCTGCATCAGAAGCCTGTTGTACTGCTGCAAAGCCGAAAGATACTCCCTGTCCATCTGCGAAAGCACCGCATTGACGAACCGGCGGCGCTCCTCTCCCGACTCGCTCACCATGGAAATGTCGGACGGAGACACCATCACGATAGGAAGCACTCCGAGATGATCCGAAACCTTGGGATACGGTTTGTCATCCCTCCTGAGCTTCTTCTCACCCTTGCTCATCTTTATTGCAAAACGGCTCGAAAGCCCGTTCTCCATACGGTAAGTCCCAGCAACCGCAAACTCTTCGGTGCCATGGCGGAAATTGAATTTGTCAGAAGCGGCGAAAGCGCTCTTGGTCATCGAAAGATACCATATCGCATCCAGCAGATTGGTCTTCCCCTCACCGTTGTTCCCGCTTATGCAGTTGATGTTCGGAGAAAATTCCAATTCCTGCAGGACAATATTCCTGAAATCGGATATCACTATTTTTTCAAGTACCGGCATTTTCTTTCTATATCTTCGCAAAGGTAGCTAAAAAGCGGCCCATTTACAATAACAGGCAGGCCGAATCCTCATTTCCCATGCAAGACAAGCACAGCCATATCCGATGAAGTGCCGATACGGAAAGGAGGCCCCCACAAAGAAAGGCCCGAGGACACATAAACGAAAGCATGCTCCCACCGCTTCCAACCGGACGCCTGCTCATACATCCTGCCTACGAGAAGATTCCCTGGCCACAGCTGACCGTCATGCGTATGGCCGCTGAACTGCACGTCAATCCCGAGGGCATCGTTCTCCGCCAACCCATAAGGCTGATGGTCAAGCAGAAGCACAGGTTTTGACTTGTCTGCAGACCCCAGAAGTTCACCGGGACTCTTCCTGAAAGGGTTCACGCGGTCATCCCTCCCGGCTATCTGCAGGCCGCACTCCAACGTGACCACGGAATCCCTCAACAACACTATCGGAGTCTTGCCAAGGAAACCTATGCAGTCATCAATTCCGCTGATATATTCATGATTGCCCGGCACCATATACACTCCAAGAGGAGCATTAAGGGCTGACAATTCCTCATCCATCCTTTCCGAATGCAAAGGCCGCACTGAACTGTCAATAAGATCCCCGCCTATAAGCACAACATCAGGACTTTGGGCATTTATCATATCCACATAACGGCGGATATCCTTTTTGCCGGTCCCGAATCCAAGATGCACATCACTGACAGCAACAACCTTTACAGGGCCGCCGGGAAGGGGCTTGTCAAGCTGGACATCTATAATGTTCACCTCAGGATTCCGGTAACGAAGGTTGCCCGACACAAGCAGGCACACCACAGGCACGAAAGCAAGAGCAAACAGACATTTCTTCAATTTCGGAAACAAAAGGCCCGAAAAATCAGCCAGAACAAGGGCCGGCACCATATAAAGTGCAAAAGCCATCCAAGAGCCGCCTATAAGGAACAAGGCGGAATGCACGGCATATGGCAAGGCGACATGCCGCAAGGCCATTGCCATGAAAAGTGCTGTCGCCCCAAGCCAGAAAAGAACGGACACAGACACACGGGCAGCGCAAGTCCAGCCAGAAATGCATCTGAGCATCCTCATAAATATATAGACATTGCCGAGAATATAGGCAAGCATCAGAATAACGAAAAACACGCTCATCACTGAAAAAACAAATGTTCAACAAGAATCTTGACTCCCATGACAACAAGAACCACTCCCCCGGCAAGTTCCGCCTTTGATTTGTAGCGGCTTCCGAACATGTTGCCGACATAAATCCCTCCGGCGGAAAATGCCGCAGTCGCCGCACCTATAAGAGCTATGGCCTTCCAGATGTCAACCTGAAGAAAAGCAAATGAGACACCTATCGCAAGAGCATCAATGCTTGTCGCCACGGCAAGGGCAAGCATGGTCCGGAATGAAAAATCCGGATCTTCCTTGAAATCCTCCCCCGCCAAAGCCTCACGAATCATGTTTCCTCCTATGATACCGAGAAGCACAAAGGCTATCCAATGGTCAACATCGTACACAAAGCCGGCAAAGCGCACCCCGAGGAAATACCCAGCCAAAGGCATCATGGCCTGGAAACCGCCGAACCACAACGCAGCCGAACAATAATGCCTGGCACCAGGATTCCTGACAGACAAGCCCTTACACACAGATACAGCAAAGGCGTCCATCGAGACGCCCGCCGCTATTAAAGCAAGTTCCGCTATTCCCATAATTAATTACAGGTTCAATAAGCATCAGAAATCCACAGTCAGACGCCCCACTCTCATTCCCCACTTCCAGTCCGTCACGATAACGACATCCTCACCGTCAAGATTCCTGAAAATCTTTTCCGAATCCAGAAGCGTGTGCGAATGCCCTCCGACAATCACATCCACGTTCCTCGTATCGGCGGCAAGCTCAGGGTCCGTATATGACTCTCCTTCATACCCGAGATGAGTAAGGCATATCACCAAATCACAGCCCTTCACCTCCTTGAGATATGCGGCATGCCTGTTCACGACGGCCGCAGGCTCCTCATATTTGAGCAAGGCAGCAATATCCCCGTCAACCACGTCACGCACATCTGTGAGCAAGCCTATTATGCCAATCTTCTTCCCTGCCTTCCTGACAATCACATAAGGTTTCACAAGCTTCTCGAGAGGAGTTCCGGCAAAATCATAATTGGCACATACCACAGGCACTTTCAGACTGCGCAGTCTCCTGGCAAGCTCATCCATCCCGTTGTCGAACTCATGATTGCCAAGACATGCGGCATCAAACTTCATTGCATTAAGCAGAGAAATCTCTATGTCACCGTGAAGCTCGGAAAAATAAGATGTCCCTTGTCCGAAATCACCAGCATGCAGAAGCAGGACATTCCTCTTGCCGGCCTCATCCCGTACCTGACCTATATATGCAGCCTGCTCTATCACCCCTCCGAGTCCTGTCTCCTTGCCGGAGCGCTCCGCCTCAATATGGCTGTGAGTATCGTTAACATGAAGCACCGTCAGCTGCTGAGCCGAAACAGACAGGGCAAACAACATTGAAAGCACGGCACAAAATGCACCTCTAATATTATTATAAATTTTCATGTCCGGTTTAATTTCAAAAATCCAATATGACCACGCGCCCGTCCGCCTGCGAGACTATAGGCCTTCCGGCAGCAGCATCAGCATAGACACGCTCCAGGACCGCATCAATGATGTCAACATCAAACTTCTCTATCTCAAGGGCATCACATCCGAGCATCAGCCCGTCCCCTCCGTTAAGCAGGAAAGAGATGGTAGCCATGCCGTACACCTTGTCATCATCAAGAGGCTCTCCCCCGATTTCAAGCGACACGACCTTGCCGTCCCTGGCAACTACCCTAACACCTCCAAGCACCTGAAAACGCGACGCGGCCATCTTCTCTATTATTCTGCGTATCGTACTTCCCTTGTGTTCCACATACGCAAGCTGGTTCTTGAACGGGAACATGGAAATCATGTCGTCAAGCATGACGTCACCCTTTGGCATATTGACACGGATCCCGCCGAAATTGCCGACACCGATATCAACCTTTTTCCCAGCAAGAGCGGCAGTCTTGTCCATAATGATTCCTATAAACCAATTGGACAATGGCCCCTCCGGATATGTCACCTCCATCGCTTCGGGAGAATAGGCTATGACTTCTTTCACTCTTGCCATTTCAGGCTGGGCATCCATCACAATCCTTGCTGCTTTCGCAGCCGGAGAATTGCGTCTGAACACCTCACCGGAAGGTGCTATATAGCGGCATCCCCTGAATCTTCCGAGCGCCTCAGCCACATTATCCCTGCGAGTCGCCGTGCATCCGGTCCTGCTTCCGTCCATCAGCACGGATTCCCATGAATATTCCTGAGCAGCGGCATTCTGATAAGCCGCCGTCATAAATGCAGCAGCAAATGCGGCCGCAAACAGACAAATCTTCCTCATAATTTCATAAAGAAATTTCACAAAACGCCGCATCAGTCCTGCTTGAGCCACTTCCACAGGTCCTTGAACGTGGTCTTCTTGCCGAACATAAGTATTCCAATCCTGTAAATCTTCGCCGACATCCAGGCGCATGCCACAAAAGCAGCAACCAAAAGCACAATGGAAAGGGCAAGTTCCCATGCAGGCACACCGAAAGGAATACGGGCCAGCATCACTATCGGAGAAGTGAAAGGAATCATTGAACCCCAGAACACAACAGCGCTGTCAGGAGCCTTGAAAGCATAGAAAGCTACGAAGAAAGCTATCAGAAGCGGGATTGTGACCGGGATCTGAAGCTGCTGAGTATCCGCCTCATTCTCAACGGCAGAACCTATAGCGGCAAACAATGACGCATAGAGCAGATATCCCAGCGCAAAATAAACAATGAATCCAAGGATAAGCTGGACGTAATTAAGCTCGCTCAAAGTTGACATTATGGCTCCAAGCTCGCTTTGGTCCGCAATTTCAGCGGCAGACGGCATAGCCATTCCTGCTGCCTCCATCATATCCTGGTCCATGCCCAGACCCTGTGCCATCTGGTTCATCTGCTCAGTCTGTACAGAAGTGCTGTCCATTATCGAATCAAAACCGATGAACGCGGAAACTCCCGTAACAAGAACCGCAGTAAGGACTACCCACAGCAGGAACTGTGTAAGGGCCACACATGCCACACCAATGATTTTGCCGAACATCAGCTCAGTAGCTTTCACGGACGACACCAGCACTTCCACAACCCTGCTTGCCTTTTCCTCAATGACGCTCTGCATGACCATTCCGGAGAACATGGCGATGAACATGTAGATAATCATGGAAAGCACCAGAGAGATTATCATATATACCTCAGACGAAGAAAGTTTCTCCTCACCGTCCTCTCCGAGCGTATATGTCGTCACTGACACATCGGACTTGACCTCCGACATAATCTGCTTCAGGTCCCCCACATCATAAAGGCCCAGCCTCCAGTCCTCAATGGCATCATCTACCTTTGAGCCGATGGCCTCCTTCATGTCAACGCTCAGCGGCGAAGATGAATAAGCCGTTACCGAAACCGACCTTGAGACGGAATCAATCGGAGATATCACAACCATCGCATCAAGCCCGTAGCCCTTGAAATGCGCCTTAAGGCTGTCCGGATGCTCTGCCGAATAATCGGTATAGGCGACAGCGTCCGTACTCACGAACTTCTCCATGACGATTCCGGACTGGTCGATTATGCCGACCCGCTTGCCATTGTCCTCGGCAAAGAACATTATAAGGCTCGGCACAATGCAGATGGCCGCAAAAAATACCGGGCCGAGGAATGTTATCAGAAGAAACGATTTCTTTTTTACACGTGTAAGATATTCACGCGCTATGACAGTCTGTATATTCCTGAATTTCATGGCTTATTCCTCCTCTGTTACAAGTTTGATGAAAATATCATTCATCCTCGGCACAAGTTCCTTGAATGAATTGACCGTGACACCGCGCGAAAGCACATCGGACAAAACGGCATTTCCGCAGCTGCCGCCATCAAGCGAGAGCACCGCAGTATGACGCCCTCCCTCATCCCCGTCCGAAAGTACGGTATAGATTCCTTCAGCAGAGGATATCGTTCCGCCGGTATATACCAGTTCCACATTATTGTTTCCGTATTTGCGGCGGATTTCATCCACACCTCCGGATATCACGACATGGGACTTGTTTATCAAGGCGATATTATCACACAGTTCCTCAACAGACTCCATATTGTGTGTCGAGAGTATTATTGTCGCCCCTTCTTCCTTGAGACGGAGAATCTCCTCACGTATCACCTGCGCATTCACAGGGTCGAAGCCCGAGAAAGGCTCATCCAGAATGAGCAGAGACGGCTTGTGGACCACTGTGGTTATGAACTGTACCTTCTGGGCCATTCCCTTTGAAAGTTCCTCAACCTTCTTGTTCCACCAGCTCTCTATGCCGAACTTCACGAACCACTTCTTAAGTTCAGCAGCCGCATCCCTCGAACTCATGCCTTTCAGACGGGCAAAATACATAGCCTGCTCACCGACCTTCATCTTGCGGTACAGTCCGCGTTCCTCAGGAAGATAGCCTATTTTCTCCACATCATCCTGGGTTATCGGACGGCCGTCAAACAGGACTGAACCCCCGTTAGGAATGGTTATACGGTTGATTATCCTTATCAGAGTCGTCTTTCCAGCCCCGTTAGGGCCGAGAAGTCCGAAAATCTGTCCTTTCGGGATGTCAACCGACACATGGTCAAGAGCAATTTTCTCACCGAAGCTCTTGCACACATCTTTACATTGGATTATTCCCATGGTCTTTGTATTTAATTGTTTCTTTCATATTCTTTTCAGGCGTCCCTTTATTTTCAGGAGCCCCTGCGGGGCCTACGCATTCAGTATCTTTGCAGTAAGCTCAACCATAAGCTCAGCAGGAGAAGCCTCCCCGACGTCACCGCCCTTGCCCTTATAGTCATACTCCTTCAGCAGAGCGATAATTCCCATGCACTTGCGCACGGGATAATTCCGCACCGCCGTGTCATATTCCGCGAAAAAGTACGGATTGACACCGAGCACCCTTGCCTTGGCACCGCTGTCCGGACGTTGGCCCGAGGAAAGCAGCGCCCCGTATTTGAGAATCCTGTTGAAATGCATGTATAAAGCGCTGACCGCCATAGGCATGGCAAATTTCGCCGACGAGCCGATATAGGCAGCGATACGCAAAGCCTTCGGTGCATTCTTGGAAGACAATTCCTTCGTAAGCTCGAAGATGCTGAACTGACGGCTTATGCCGACATTTTTCTCGATGTCGGCCGCACTCACTTCAGACGTGCCCTCAGGCAGGTTCTTGAGCATTTTTTCCGTCTCAATTGATATCTTGTTCAGGTCAGTGCCGGCATATTCGGCAAGAAGAGCCGCGGCATCAGGAGAAATGCCCAGCCCACGGCTTTTATAATACATCGAAATCCAGCGCGGCATCTCATAGTCCCTAAGCAGAGGCGAATCCACCACCACACCCATCTTGGACACCGTCTTGTAGAACGACTTCCTCTTGTCCGCACCAGCACCATGCATGGCAATCACAAGCACAGTTGACTCCAGAGGCTTCTGGCAATATTGGGCAAGTTCCTCCAGCCCCTTCATCATCTGCGCCTCCTTCACCACAACAAGCTGCCGCTCGGAAAACATAGGATAACGGCGTGCTGCCGTTATGACCGCATCAGCACTCACATCCGCCCCATAGCACACCGTCTGGTTGAAATCTTTCTCGCTCTCGTCAAGGCAATGCTCCACAATAGCATCACAAACCATATCCACATAATACGGTTCCTCGCCCATAAGCAGATATACAGGCTTGAAGACGCCTTTGCGGGCGTCTTCAACTATACTCCTGCACAGAGCATCAGTCTCTACAAATCCTTTTGCCATATCATGACAAAGGTATGAATTTTACACGAGACATTTACAAAATTGGCATGAAAATCCTCCACGGCAACCGGCAGTATTTCCATCCCTCCCCGGCTCATTCCGCAAAATCCATGACGATGCTCCCGGACAACACCCGTCCGTCATCCGTCGTCACCTCAACCGTAATGACATGGCTATCTTTCACAACCGGAATCTTTTCAAAAAACAGAGAAAAAAACTTCATATGTGACCTTTGGGGGTTACGACAAGTCCGTCTAAAGAAGCCGTTTGCCCTCAAATAATTTTTGTTCAGACTAATAAAAAACGCCACCGCAAACCTCCGACAAGGCAACAGTGGCATTAATTTTATGATGCAGCAGACCGGCTTACGGCTCTATGGAGCCAACCCACTCTTTGATTTTCCGCGTCATAGGCAACTCATAGAGAAACCACCAGTCGCTGTTGTCGGTCAAAGCAGCCAAGTGGTTGTGATGGTTATGGTCGGCGATATATCCGGCGGGATTCTGCATGAACCGGGTCTGCGAGTACACGTCTTCAAAATCCGCACGCATCCGGCCGAAATCCCGGCACACCTCCTCAAGCTCAAGAACAGCCTGTTTTCTCTCCGCATCCGTACTGGCTTTATCGTATGCCTCCAATGCCAGAATCACCTGCGCGGGATAATAGAACAGGCGGTTTGTCTGCCTATATACCTCCAAAGTGTAACGGTTTCTCCGCGAATGGGCCAACGCCTCTTTTATACCGGCTTCAATCCTCTCATACCTGTCTTTTTCAGCAACAGCACCCTGTATCCTGTCCGCATATTTTTCTGACCAATCGCCCGGCATATCGGAATCCGGCATATCCAGCAATACGAATGTCTTTTTCACGCCCCAGGCAGGATTCCTCGAACCGGAGACAACCAGGGCATTGTCAAAGAAGAACGCAGACTGTTCCAATTCTCTCAAGAAATCCATATGCATGTACGACAAGGCAAATTCACGCTGCGCATGGGCAGCTATGAATTCGTCAATGCTTCGGCCTTGAGTATTCCAGCCGTATTCGCCTTGCGCCACAAATCCCCTCATCACCGTTTCCATATGCGGAGCGCCGTCATCCCATGCTGTCGCCAATATTCCGCTGAGGCCATTTTGAGCAACCAGCGCACTGAAGTCCTTTATATATTGAGCCCTTGAATTGTTCCTTGGCATAAAGCTGGAACCTCCGGTTGCCGCAGCTGTCGCTGCCATCACCTTCAGCCCTTTCTTCTGATACCAGTCCAGCAGCAGGCAATGAGACGCCGAAGTCGGGTCATCATACCTCCAACGCATGTATATGCAGTCCTTTGGAAACAGTTCTATGGCCTCATCCAGCTTTTCCGTGTTCCATCCTTTCTCCAACTCTTCGTCAGTCAATCCGGAGCTGTTCACAAAACCCCAAAGTCCAGCATACTTTATAGGCATATCATCCCAAAATATAGGCGTCCTGCCATGTGCCAGGGCAAAGTCGCAGACTTTCTTAAGCCATTCCATCTGCAATTCAAAAGGAGTCTTTCCTGTTGCCTTGCAGCGTTCATCAATGCCGATGGCAGTAATCTCATCGCCGCCGACATGCAGGTATTTGCCGTCCGGCATAGCCTCCAACGCATCTTTATACAAATCGAACTGAAAGTCGTATGTGGCCGGATTGGACGGACAAAACTCCCAGTCACTTGCCGGGTTCTCACGCAGTTCCCAATGGTGTTTCAGTATATATCCTGCATGTCCCAGTCCTTGTACCAAAGGAGTTATTTCAATGTTCCTTTCCTTTGCATACCTGCTTATGGCCCTCACTTCCTGCTTGCTCAAGGCATTGGGCGCACCGATTTCCGCATGCCGGGTGAATCGAAGTTTGTCGTCAATCTCCCATATGACGGCATTTATCTTGTAGCGCGCCAGTTTGTCTATCGTGCGATAATAATATTCGGTGCGGTCCAAGTGGTGCTTGTTGTCGAAATGGACGGCACGGTAACCAATCTGCGGATAATCTGTTATCCGCATTTGCGGAATTACAAGGTTGAAGTCACGGCTGTCTTCCATCAATTGCTCCAATGTCTGGCATCCATAAAAAAGGCCGGCACTTGCTCTGGACGAAATGGTGACTCCATTTTTCCCGACTTCCAGCAGATAACCTTCCTCAGATTCAGGCGTACCCTTGTCAGTCAGGCGCAGGACGATGCCCTTCCCGGCATTGCGAAATTGCGGCAGGCATCCTGCCAACGGCCCAAGAACAGGCATGGCAAGCTCACCCTCAGTGACAATAAAGGATAGGTCGCAGCCTCTCAGCCCGTTGTCCGCAAAGACTTCCACCTTCTGCGGAAGCGGCAAAAGTTGAAATTTGCTGTTCAAATCTTTGGCAGAAACAGCACTGGCAACAAGAAAAAGCCCTATGGCCGCAAAGGACTTTTGAATGGAACTCATGTTCATTCTACGATTATTATAAGTAAAGACAGAAACACCTGATATTTTCCGTCACAAAAAAAGAATGGAGCTGAACAACATTAAACAGCCCCATTCAAACCCGAATTATTGCATTTTCTTTTCCTTTGCTTTCACAAGCTTCTCCTTGATGATGTCAGCACAGTCAACGACCGCGTCCTCGAAGGTCTTGGCATTTCTCTCCACTACTATTGTGCCTCCCGGAATGCTTACCTGGACCTTGACATTCTTGTTGTCGTGGTCCGGGAGAAGGGAAAGGGCCACATCTACTCCGCTTATGGAATCATTGAATCTCTCGAATTTTGAGAACTTCTTCTCTACAAAGTCCAACAGTTTCTGGTCTGCATTGAACTTGATGGATTGTACCCTAATGTCCATTTTTACCTCCGTTTTTTGCCCGTGGATGGGCGGATTCATAAATCTGTTTCAGCCGGGCGATGCTGCTGTGGGTATAGACCTGTGTAGCCGCCAGCGAAGAATGCCCGAGAAGCTCCTTTATCGAGTTGAGGTCAGTCCCGCCGTCAAGAAGTCCCGTGGCTACGGAATGCCTGAGCACGTGCGGTGACCTGCGCCCAGTTATTCCGGGAACATCTCCAAGCTCGCTCTTCACTACCCTGTCCACATATACCGGATAAAGACGTTTGCCGGAATACGTGACAAGCAGCGGTTCTTTCACAGACCTTCTCCTTCCCGTCATCGTCTCAACTGCTTTCAAATATAAGGAAATTTCTTCACATAATGAAACTATCATAGGAATTTCGCGCATTTTATCTCCCTTACCGACAACTTTCACAACTTTTCGGCCAAAATCGACATCTGACACATCAAGCGCGACAAGCTCAGCGCGACGAAGCCCAAGACAATAAAGCATAGAAATCACAGCTCTTGCAAGACGCTTCACATACAGTTCCTTGCCATGAGGCGTGTCATGGCATTCCGTAAAAATGTCCAGCATATCACGCGACGCGTACAAATCACTGTCACGGAAATATCTCTCCATGGCATCGCCTTTATAGAATACAGGCAAGCGCTTTTCCATCTTCGGCCGCGGCACAAGCCTCACCGGATTGGAATTGAGCACCCCTTCTTTTATCAGATAACGGCAGAACCCGCTGAGCACCGACAGGTGCAGATTTACCGTTTTGGGCTTCATGGCACAGTCATCAAGAAGATGCACCTCATAACGCCTTATCTCCGAAGGATTGAGCACGGCAGCGAGTTCTCCGGCATTCCCGTGTCCGTCGTTTTCCTCACAGGCAAAATCGGCAAAATGCCGGAGCACATCTTCGTAAATCCGGACCGTCCTCGGAGAATATCTCCTTATATCCCTTATATATGATATGTATTTCCCGACAAGTCCCATAGCAAGGGAATTTTGACTATTGTGCACATATTATTGCGTGCAGAAATCACTTGAGAGGATGAAGTCCCATTCCGGCAGCCTTCTCACGCATGAAGCGGTCCGCGGCCTCAAATGAGTTTTCAATCTGCCCGTCAAGAATCGCATTTTTGACAGCATCCTTAAGCTGACCTATCAGATTGCACGGCTCAATGCCGAACAAATCCATCACATAATCTCCTGTTATCGGATTCTTGAAATTCCGTATGGCATCCTTCTCCTCAACCTCAACCAGTTTGCTCTTCACAAGGTCGAAATTCGCCTTGAGACGCGCCACTTTACGCGGATTCTTTGAAGTTATGTCGGCACTGCACAGAAGCATAAGGTCATCTATATCGTTTCCAGCATCAAAGAGAAGCCGTCGCACAGCCGAATCAGTCACTTCCTCTGTCACAAGCGCGATAGGCCTGAGATGCAGCCCCACAAGCTTCTGCACATATTTCATTTTCTCATTCAGAGGCATTTTCAAGGCTGTGAAAATCTTAGGTATCCACCTTGCCCCCACAACTTCATGCCCATGGAAAGTCCAACCCAGAGCATGGTCATAACGCTTTGTAGCAGGCTTTGCTATATCATGCAGCAAAGCGGCCCAGCGCAGCCATACATTAGGTTCAGTACGGACTTTTTCCGTCTCAACACCGTCCTCAAACACATAATCCTTGAGCAAACCGGACCTTATGGCTTCACTCTCCGAAACCGCCACATTGTCAAGTACCTCCAACGTATGAGAGAAATTTTCCTTATGGCCCTTTCCCTCAACGGTCTCCACACCCTTAAGTTTGGCAAGCTGAGGAAGAATCAGGTCAAGCAGCCCCGTCTCATCAAGCAGACGGAAACCTATAGAAGGCTTCGGAGTCACAAGTATCTTGTTCAGTTCGTCCACAATCCGTTCCTTGGAAAGTATTTCAAGCCTGCCTCTGTTGCGCCTTATGGATTCCAATGATTCCGGCACTATATTGAAAGCCATCCTGTCAGAAGTCAGTTTAGCCGCAAAACGGATGGCACGTATCATCCTTAGGGGATCATCGCTGTATGTCGTATCAGGATCGAGCGGCGTGCGGATAATCCCGGCAGCAAGGTCACGTATGCCTCCGAACGGGTCTACAAGAGCACCGTAGTCCTCTTTCTGGAGACTGAATGCCATGGCATTAATCGTAAAGTCACGCCTTAGCTGGTCATCCTCAAGTGTACCGTCCTCAACAATAGGCTTTCGCGAATCACGTCGATACGACTCCTTGCGGGCACCGACAAACTCAACCTCGACACCCTGGAAACGCAACATGGCAGTTCCGAAATTCTTGAATACCGAAACATGACTGTGCACCTTTGCCCCCACTGCCTCGGCAAGCGAAATGCCGCTTCCCTCAACTACGATGTCAATGTCCTTGCTCGGACGCCCCAGAAAACAATCCCGCACATATCCTCCGATTACAAAGGCACGGACACCAAGCTCCTCCGCCGCATCCGAAACAATACGAAATATACGGTGGTCAAGAAAACCTTCAGTTATTGTTGCTGACATATCTCAAATCTCGTTTACATTCAATTTATCATATTCATGAACCAACCGTCCATAGCCCGTTTCCGCTCCGGAAGCAGGCCCATGGCCGGCAAGCCATGTTTCGTTCACGGCCAAATACTGCCACAAAGCATCAGGAAGGAGGTTAACTCACATTATTCCGGATTCCGGCAAGCCTCTTCCGAGGCCAGTTCTTCAAGCATTGCCGCATAGGCCGGAATAGAGTCAACAAACACATAGCGCCGCATCTCTCCATCCACGACACGCCGGCAAATGCAAGTCTTCCTGCCGTTGGTGATAATCATATACAGCACATCCAGCACCATATTGTAACGCACAGCCTGATCAAGAACAGCACCGTCAAGCTCCACCCCAGGCCTTTTGCACTCCACCACAACCAAAGGGTGGACTTTCCTGTCATAGACAATTATATCGGCCCGGTACTGCTTTCCGCCAAGACGGAACGGAGCCTCGCTCATCATCATATGCATAGGAACTCCCAGCTGCCCTGCAAGCACCCCGATACACCACTGCCGCACTCTCTCCTCCGGAGTGAGCGCCACTTCCTTTTTCCTGAGCGGGTCCCATATGGTAGCCTTGCCTGTCATATTCACAATCAATAATATTCCGCAAATGCATCACGGATAATTTGCAAAGATATTCAATTCGTTTCAAAAACACGGCATCATGCTGCAAAATACCCGTCCGCGCCATATCTTTCCATGTCACGCAACACTATTCAGATTCCATAGCCAAAGTATTTCCGAGCTGTGCGATTTCATAATTATATGAGCTATGCGTCCCCAATGGGATATGACACTGCACATTGTGAACGCAGACATATCGCACAATATCAATAATAAGCATCAAGCTGCCACATCACCACAAAAACAAACCGTCTGCTCATCACGCATGCATCTTCAGTCATCAACATTTAATAAGAATAGCCGGCAGATTCTTGCGTTTTTTGTAGATTTGCGACCGGAAACGGGAAAACTGAACTGAAATGAAACAAGATACAGGGCACGGCGAACATAAATCCGGCAATAAAAATCATAGAGCCGCAGACAAATACGGTGATCATGGCAAGAAGGGAAAAGATGCAAGACATGAAAGGGCGGCAAATCCCTCCAGACACAGCAGCCGCACATCCGGCAGTCATGACAAGGACATCAGGATAGTCTATGAAGACCAGTGGATCATCGTAATTGAAAAGCCGAGCGGCCTGCTTACAATGTCCGCAGGCCGTGAAGGAGAAGACACTGCATATTCAATTCTTACTGATTATGTCAGAGAGTCCAAGCCCATGGGCAGGAGAGCAGACAACCGGAGAAGTAGACGGGACAAGCACTCTGACGGACACAGCCGGATGGAAAGGCCACGGATATTCATTGTCCACAGGATAGACCGCAACACTTCTGGCCTGCTTGTATTCGCCAAAGACCGGCAGACAAAGGATGCCTTGCAGGAAAACTGGAGCGAGACCGTTACAGCGAGACGATATGTGGCAGTCGTTGAAGGATGCCCGAGAAACAGTGAAGGGACAGTGACCAGCTGGCTTACGGAAGATCCCAGGACACTGAAAATGTATTCCAGCCCGAAGGCCAACGGAGGACAGAAAGCAGTGACGCACTACAAAGTTCTTGAAGAATTGAATGAGACCGGATATTCTCTTGTAGAGTTTGAACTTGAGACCGGCCGCAAAAACCAGATAAGAGTCCATTGCGCCGACATGGGGTGCCCCGTGGCCGGAGACGGCAAATACGGAGCGGCAAGCAACCCTATCGGACGTCTCGCCCTGCATGCCCGCACCCTGGAATTCATTCACCCGTGTACAGGCAAGCTTATGAGTTTCACGACTCCGATTCCAAGATCATTCAAAAGCAGAAAGATAAAGTCCGGACAATGAATCATGGCACAGCATGTTCACTTGGCACATTATTTATAGCCAATCACGCCTTTGTAATAACATGAATCAAAACAACATGAAAACAATACAGGAACACATAAAATCGAAACACGACAACCTCGACCTGAGCCTGCTCATATGCACTCCGGACAAAGGTGCGGCAGAAAACGTCACCCCTAAGGCGATAGTACAATTTTCACACGGAATGTGCGAGCATAAGGAAAGATACATTCCTTTTATGGAATACCTTTGCGACAACGGGTATGCATGCATAATACACGACCACAGAGGGCACGGAGCATCTGTCAAATCGAAGGAGCATCTCGGATTCTTCTACTCCGGCGGCTGGAAAGCCCTTGTGGAGGACATACAGACAGTAAACACATTTGCGCACGGGATGTTTCCTGATATTCCGCTGTTTCTTTTCGGACACAGCATGGGGTCGATGGCAGTCCGCTCATTCACAAAAAGATATGACGACAAAATTGACGGGCTGATTGTATGCGGAAGTCCGAGCAAAAACAACGGAGCCGCAATAGGCAGGATGCTTGCAAAATTGTTCTCATTGTTCAAAGGGCCGCAATATCGCCCGAAATTCATACAAAAGATAGGCTTTGACTCATTCAACGGCAAATTCAAACATGAAGGCCAGAACGCATGGATTTGCTCTGACAGCGAAGTTGTCAGAGCATACAATGCCAACAGCCTGTGCAACTATCAGTTCACAGCAAACGGATTCGACAATCTGTTCGGGCTGATGCAGGACTGTTATTCTGGGAAAGGCTGGATAACATCCAACAAGACCCTTCCGATACTATTCGTCTCAGGAAAAGACGATCCTTGCAGGACAAACGACAAAGACTTCGGCAAGGCAGTGCAGGCCGTAAAAAATGCCGGCTACACCAATGTTGCATCAGTCTCATACGAAGGCATGCGCCATGAGATTCTCAACGAAACCGGAAAAGAGAAAGTTTGGCAAGACATCAAAGACACGCTTGACAGCTGGCTTTATGCTCTCCGGATGCGCTAATCCATGGAATATTGAAATTACCATAAAACAGGCCAAGTGAAAAACTGGTCGTCAAGTATGTTCTGCCGCCTTTGTGAAAATGCGCCTGGATCCGCTCGTGACGCAACTGCAACCACTTATTCTCCCCCAATGCCATTTAACTGACGTTATCGCATAAGCACTGTTTGGCGAGACGGGAATAATCAATAAGGGCTGACTCCCCAAAATGGAAGCATCCCCTATTTTAGGGATTGTCATGAAATAAATTCAAGAAGTATAATCAATTGATTGTTAATATGATAAACATTTCGTATCTTAGTGGAATAAAAATTCCGAATGCTGTGGAAAGGCTCATTTCGGAGGAAATGAAGTAGAAAACCTCATGGTAAAAGTACGAAATTTATCCGGCATCCAGCAAGAGATTTCATTTACAGAGTTGGATTTTTGTCAGCGATACGAAGAGAGTTTCAAGACCTCTGAGTTTGGACGCATCAAGTCGCTTCTTCTGCTTCTGGAGATGTCGGTATCGTTTGCTCTGATTGGAGATAATCCGAAGAGTTTGAGAACGGAGCGGGACCGGAAGGCTTTCTTTACACCAGAGGGTAAGGTGCGTGTCATTGTCAGAGAAACTGACAGGAGTGCCCGTGAAGAAGCTATGCGGTGTTCAATGTTGCTCCGTAAACGCCAACAGGACTTTCTGCAAGGAGAACGGTATCGAGACCTCGTTCACTCAGAAAGGTCGTGCAGGCACGAACGAGTCAAAAAATGCGGACAAGAGAGCTCTTGCCAGTGTAAGAGCCACAGCGATGGAAGGCTCATTCGGCACTCAGAAAGAGCATTCGGACTGCGAAAGATGGCGGCGAGGCTAAAATCGACAGAGATAATGCCGCTCTTCTTCGGTATCCGTACAACTGACGTGGTCAACCTGGCGAGACGGGAGTCAGCCCAAGTCTCTGCTGTTGCATCCTTATGTTCCGCACGTGGAACCGGACTTTACCGGAGCATTGGCTACAGACATGACTGAAAATGAAAAAACGGCCCTGGAACCAGGTCCGATAATATAAAAGCGATAAGTTTGATCGGAATATATGAGAAAGTCTGACGGATGACTCAGATTGAAGGAATCAAATGACTATCCCTATATACACAGAAACTTTATCAGCAGTTGAGTTTTGTGGCCATCCCGCTTTTGAGAGCCTTGATTTTTCGCTTGCCAAATCAATTTTATCGGATGATTTTACATAATGGGTGTGGAAAAACTTTCTTTGTGCTCCAATTTGGCACAGCGCGATATTTACTTTGCTCTCAGAAAAAACATCATTTATGACTATATCAGAAAAAATATCCAATATTGTCACGGATATTAATAAGGGCGTGTATGATAAGGAGTGTGAGCTGAAATTGGCGTTATTGGCAGCTATTGCAGGAGAGAGCATCCTCATTCTTGGCCCTCCAGGAGTGGCAAAGTCTATGATTGCGCGCTCTATCAAGAACGTATTCAAGGATGCCAACTCATTTGAATACCTTATGTCGCGCTTCTCGACTCCGGACGAAGTGTTCGGCCCCGTCAGTATTGCGAAGCTCAAGGACAGCGGGCAATATGAGCGTATAACTGAAGGATATCTCCCCAACGCCGACGTGGTCTTCCTTGATGAAATATGGAAGGCAGGTCCGGCTATTCAAAACTCTCTTCTTACTGTGCTTAACGAGAAGCTCTTCCGCAACGGAAGTCGTGAGATGAGACTTCCGTTGAAGCTCCTTATAGCAGCCAGCAACGAGCTGCCTGCCCAAGGTGAAGGTCTGGAGGCTCTGTGGGATCGATTCCTCATCCGCATTGTGAGCAAGAGTATACGAAACGAGGAAGACTTCTACAGAATGCTTCTTGATGATTCCGATGTGGCTGGCAATGTGCGTAATCCTATCTCACAGCAGGAGTATGATGTGTGGCAGAAAGGCATCGATAAAGTCAAGGTCGGGGATGATGTACTGAAGACGATCACATTCATCCGCCAGAAACTCAATGACGTGCTCGTGGATGACTCTGAGCTGAGAAAGAGCATCTATGTCAGCGACCGCAGGTGGAAGAAGATCGTGCGCCTGCTCAAGGCCGAAGCGTATATGAGAGGAGGTAAGGAAGTAGAGATGTCTGACCTGTATATCATTCATCATTGTCTATGGAATAATCCAAACGAATACATAGACGTAAAGGATATCGTCCTTGAAGCTCTCGCTCAACCTATTGAAATGCGTGTAAATAAGCTTCAACAGAAGCTCAATGATGACCTTAAGGCGTTCCAGCTGAGAGATGCCATGGAGAAAGTACTTTATCGCGACCTTGATAAGAAACTCAAGATCTATGACAACGGGTATTACTATATCAAGAATCATGGTACAGGAAATACATTCATCTATATGTTTGATTACCTGGACCTGTCATTTGAGTGGACTGAGCCGAAATCAGCTATGATCTTCCCTGCTGCAAATGAGAGCAACAAGCTATTGATTCACTCCGCGGAAGGCGTTGGTGCGGAAGTCACAGACCGAAGCGGCGTAGCTGGAAAGATTGATGTGAAACTATTCAGAGGAGAAGGATGTGTTTACATCAATGGTGTAAGGTATGAACTTGAGCATATCGAGGATGGAGAACAAGCAGATAATATGCTGTTTGAGATGAAGTACAGCGACACTGATTATATCCAGGAGTTTGCAGACATCGAGGATGAGATGATTCAGCTGGAGAAGTCGTTCGATGAGAATATCTTCATCGCTAAGAATGAAGTGATGACTTCTCAGACGGAGATCATCAAGCTCAGAAAGCAGCTTGAGTGGATGAAGGTGGATCATATGAAATTGCAGAGGTCATGATACGCACTGATGGGTTCGGGTGCAGATATTGCCTGTACAACAATGAGTTTGTACCATGCTGCAATCTGAACATGGTTCTGGAATACTCTATCGGGAAAGGATGCGGAAAGTGGACAGAAAGCGGAAAGCAACGTTTCTACCCAGGAGAGTACTATGAGGAGCATATCGACAAGTATCTCGCTATAGGAGTGTTTGAGAATCCTGATGACGAAGATGCTCTTTGTAACTATCTTGCCGAGTTGTTGAACCGCCCCATGGTAAAGATAGCGGCATTGGCTGACCCTCTGAAATCCATGATATTCAAAAGGACGGTTATGAGGTTCATATATAGTGTCTTAGATCGTATCCGCTTTGATTTTCAAAAGGCCCAAACAGCACAGAACAGAATCAGAGAAGCATTGACTTGGAGTCCGAAAAGAATTTCTCATGGATGGCAAGGCTTGGTCAAGGATGCGACAGAGAACTTCGGCGATTATGGCTTCCCCGGAAACTTCTATAAGAGGCTCTTCAGTGAAGGAGAGAATGCAAGAGATCCGAAGATGTGGGAAACAATGTGCCTGGATTGGAACAGAGCCCTGATGAACAAACTGAAGAAAGTCAAGGAGGACGCTACTGAACAATCCAAAAAGAACTTCGAAACCCAATGGTCCAACAACCGGAAGAACATAGAGCGTTACCTGGATGCCACAAGCACCTCACAGGAACAGTTCCGTCAGTGCTGGAACATGATGAATGGTCTCTGGACCACATTTGACTTCGAGCGTCTGCTCAGTCAAGTGAAGCTTCAGAAAGTGTACCCGGAGATCTCGCAAATCGTGGGAAAGATGGGACGGATATCCAATGATACAGGAGAAGAATGGATGGCTCTCAAGCAAGGAAGCACCCAGCAGTTTGAGCATGCCAGTCACTCTGACATATACGGAGTAACCACTGGACATGACCTTGGCTCTCTCTTGCCATCGGAGTTTGCTCTTTTCATGGATGACAAGACCGAGAATGTATTCATTCAGAAATACCTTAGCGATCAGCTTCAGGTATTCCGGTATAAGTCCGAGATCATGAATCCGGAGCGCAGTCTGAACAAGAAGCCGGCAGCCAAGAGAGGTCCGATGATTATCTGCCTTGACACATCAGGCAGTATGGACGGCAAGCCACAGAAGATCAGCCAGTCCGTGATAATCCAGGCTGTGGATATCGCGATGAAAGAAAAGAGACAATGCTTTTTGATTGCCTTCTCTGTTTCAATAAAGCCTTTGGATATCCTTAAGGAAGGACAGAATATCATAACTCTTCTGAAGAAGACACCTTCTGGCAACACCGATGCGACACAGATGCTTGATGCTACATTCAAACTTCTTGAGTCAAATCCTGAGTATATAAATGCGGATGTTCTTTGGGTGACAGACTTCGTGATGAACCTGACAAGCAAGGACAGGATTGAGAAAATGCAGAATCTCCGATCAGAGGGCACACATTTCTATGGACTTAGGATTGGCCTGAATCAGCATCCGTGGGAGCCATATTTTGACCAGATTACAACTATAGGATATGTTGATGCGCAAGTATATTAACGACACGGGAGACAGAAGCAAGAATAAAAAGGTGCCAGCTTTGAGCTGGAAAGATAAAAGTTGCTTAGTATATGACAATTTTTAGATTAGGGCAATTTAATTCATTGATTATCAAATAATTATACTGCAAAAGACCTTAAAATTCCGTAACTTTAAGGCAGTTAACTACCACATTAACACCATGTTGCGAAGCTCTAAGGTCCACTACAAAAGTAGTGATTTATTCTCAATACTGAGAGAACATTTTGGAAAAGATATGAATTTGGCAAGGATTAAGGCAATGAGCATGATGATATGCGCTCTCTGCAAGGTGCAGCGGGTGGCGTATACAAAGCTTGCATCGGCTTTCGATAATGAAGCCGAGGCCGGTTCCTCATTGCGCAGAATCCAGCGGCTGATTGCTGAGTGTATCATCAATACCGATCTCATAGCCAGACTCATTCTAAAGCTCATACCTGTAAAGGGGCCTTATTCCTTGTCTATGGACAGGACAAACTGGAAGTTCAGCAATACTAACATCAACATCCTCACTCTCGGCATCATCTACGAAGGCATGGCCTTTCCGATAGTCTTCAAGATGATGGACAAGCGAGGCAACTCCAATACCGAAGAAAGAATGGAACTTATCCGTCGCTTCTGCGCCTTGGCAGGTGAAAACAGCATTGCTCACCTGATGGCTGACAGAGAGTTTGTCGGAAGTGAATGGCTTGCATTCCTGAACTCCAGAGGCATACACTACCATATCAGGATACGAGAGAACTTCCGTGTCATCCGGCACGGAAAGGAATCCAAGGCACATTGGCTTTTCACTGATCTGAAACTTGGTGAGTGTAAGCATCTTTCAGGTATCTATTATGTCAACGGGCAGCCTTGCTACCTATCGGGGTCGAAAATCAAGGACAAGGAAGGAAAACCGGAGCTTCAGATCCTTGTTTCCTATTGTAATGCGGAGGAAGCGCTTGAAATGTACAGGCAGCGATGGCAGATTGAGACTATGTTCAAAGGTCTGAAGAGCAGCGGCTTCAATATCGAGGACTCGCACGTCAGGAGCCAGGAACGTATGGCAAATCTGTTTTCCATCGTCATGATTGCATATGTATGGTGCTACCTCGTTGGTATCTATATTCACAAAAATATCAAGGAGATAAAAGTTCTGCATCATGGCAGGAAGGCCAAAAGCCTATTCCTGACTTTATCATTGCGTCACCCAAATTAGAGTTCCAGCCAATCATCGGTTT